>VFQS010000136.1_pt1 | contig 99119 bp, 61 predicted proteins | sample 3512361 | NCBI WGS metagenome assembly VFQS01 (sample SAMN10412375, study PRJNA504923) | tailings metagenome | isolation source: Relicate 1 Philex TSF3 active mining | place: Philippines | reverse complement strand
GTATGGTCGAGAAATGGATATTGCGATCGCCGAAGTGCAACTTGATGATGTGATCATAGTGCGTCCAGGGGAAAAGATTCCTGTTGATGGCGAAATTATTGAAGGAAGTTCCACCATTGACGAAGCGATGGTGACTGGTGAAAGTGTCGCCGTGAAGAAGCAAGTCGGTGATGAGGTGATCGGCGCAACCATCAATAAAACTGGTAGTTTCAAGTTTCGCGCTACTCGCATTGGTAAGGATACTTTTTTAGCGCAAATTGTGAAATTAGTGCAGCAAGCCCAAGGTTCTAAGGCTCCGATTCAACGCCTTGCCGATCGCGTGACAGGTTTCTTTGTACCAATCGTAATTGCGATCGCGATTTCCACTTTTATCATCTGGTACAACGTCATGGGCAATGTCACCCTTGCCGTGATTACTACGGTCGGCGTGCTGATTATCGCCTGTCCCTGTGCCTTGGGCTTAGCAACACCCACATCGATTATGGTGGGAACTGGTAAAGGTGCCGAAAATGGAATTCTGATTAAGGGTGCGGATAGTTTGGAACAAGCGCATAATTTGCAAACAATTGTTTTGGATAAAACAGGCACGATTACCCAAGGTAAGCCCAGCGTAACCCATTTTGTGACTACCGCAGGAATGCCAGATGGTAAGGTTTTGGAATTGTTAAGCATGGCGGCAAGCGTTGAACGTTATTCCGAACATCCCCTAGCCGAAGCAATTGTCCGTTATGCTGATGCGCTCAAGGTGGACTTGACCGATGCTCAAGATTTTGAAGCGATCGCAGGTAGTGGTGTACGCGGCTACATTGGTGATCATCTAGTCCAAATTGGAACCTATCGCTGGATGCAAGAATTAGGAATTGTCACAGATTCATTAGAACAAACTTGGGACACATTAGAAAGCAAAGGGAATACGGCGATTTGGATTGTGGTCAATGGCAAAATCCAAGCCGTGATGGGTATTGCCGATGCTGTCAAACCTTCCTCAGTGAAAGCGATTCACACCTTGCAACGCATGGGCTTGGAAGTAGTCATGCTCACTGGTGACAATCGCCGCACTGCCGAAGTAATTGCCCGTGAAGTGGGCATTGATCGCGTCTTTGCCGAAGTGCGTCCCGATCAAAAATCTGCTCAAATTCAACGCTTACAAAACGAAGGCAAGATTGTGGCAATGGTCGGTGATGGTATCAACGATGCTCCTGCTCTCGCTCAAGCGGACGTGGGCATTGCGATCGGTACGGGTACGGATGTAGCGATCGCTGCTAGTGACATCACTCTCATTTCAGGCGATTTACAAGGGATTGTCACCGCCATCCAGTTATCTCGCGCCACGATGCAAAATATCCGCCAAAATCTCTTCTTTGCATTCATCTATAACATCTTAGGCATTCCCATCGCCGCAGGAATTCTCTTCCCCTTCTTCGGTTGGTTGCTCAGTCCCGTGATTGCTGGCGGCGCGATGGCATTTAGTTCGGTTTCAGTGGTGACGAATGCTTTGCGATTGAAGAATTTTAAGGCTAGCAATTAGGAATCAGCAATTACAAATTACGAATTAAAGGAAAACTATCATGTTAAAAAAAGCTACTTTTTTTGGAACTCTCGTTGGCATTGGCTTTCTATTCGGAGCCATCTCTGGTGCGATCGCATCAGAAAAGCATGACGATCACAATATGCAAACTGAGACTAGTAAACCTACAGAATTCAAAGCGATCGATCAACCACTAACTATTAAAGCTACATTTTTGGGAACCCTCGTTGGCTTTGGCTTTCTACTCGGAGCCGTCTCTGGTGTGATCGCCTCTGAGAAAATGCCTGATGATCACAATATGCAAACTGAGACTAGTAAACCTACAGAATTCAAAGCGATCGATCAACCACTAACTAACAAAATCCTTGTCACTGTTGGAGGCGTGGGCTTAATCGGTGCAGAGCTTTGGTGGTTTCTTTTTAGCAAGCCTAAGTCTAAAAAAGCCGAATCTGAATCTGGCATTCAAGAAGTAACCATCGTCGTTGATGGTGGTTACGAACCTTCACGAATTGGGGTCAATGCTGGTCAACTTGTCCGCCTCAACTTTCTCCGCCGCGATCCTAGTAGCTGTTTAGAAGAAGTACGACTCGCTGATTTCCACATCGCCCAACATCTAGAATTAAATAAAACCACAACCATCGAATTCACGCCGCCCAAGGCAGGAAACTATGAGTTTGCCTGTGGGATGAATATGTTTCGTGGTGCGATCAAGGCAAAATAATACCAAAACTAAAAATGGCGAAGCCATTTTTAGTTTTGAAAACCCTTACGGGCTTGGTTTTTAATTCACAAAAGTGTTGTCACACTTTTGTGAATTGGTATAATAGATATCCCAAAAAAGAGGCGGTGCAAAGCACTGCCTCTTTTTTTGTTTTACCCCTTGACTCTCCACTCGAATAGAGAATGTAGAGTTATTTTCAGATAGAGAAGTCATCATTCAATTTCTCTTTCCAGTCAATCAATAGAGGTTATTTAAAATCATGACAATTCAACTCAAGACTCCTACTCTTGCTTGTTCTAGCTGTGTAGATACTGTTACAGCCGCAATTAAACACGTTGATGCTGATGCCGAAATTCAAGCTAATACCAAAACAAAACTGATTGTTGTCGAAACTCAAGCATCTGAACTGGCAATTCGAGAAGCTCTGATTAATGCTGGCTATCCAGCCGCCTAATCACTTACAGAAAGATGCGTTCAGGTTTGAACGCATCTTTCTATCGTTCTTTAACCTGCAAAAACATTATAAATCGAGGAATAACTACCATGAACAAACTAATTTCCGCGATCACACTGACTTCTATTTTGGTATTGACTCAAGCTTGCTCTGAAATATCCACTCTATCCAATGCTGAAGAGCCAAAACCCATTGTCAATGACAATCATGGTGATCATACCAATACAAACAAGCATGGAGAAACATCTCACGACGACAAAAAGACATCGGTGGACAAAATTATTATAACCAAAGCAAAGTTGACGACTCCACTCAATATGCTTCCTAATACTACCGTGCCATTGTTAATCGATGTTCAAAATCTCAATGGTACAGTAATTGAAAACTTTGATGTGTTTCAAGAGAAGCTGATGCATTTAATTGTTGTCAGTGATGATCTTCAGTTCTTTGAGCATCTTCATCCCAACTACCAACATAATGGACGATTTAAAGTGTCGGCAAACTTTCCACAGGCGGGAAAATACAACTTGTTTAGCGACTACAAGCCAGCACAGTCTCCAGAGCAAATTTCTGTTCTAAAAACACAAGTTGGTGGTGAAATCCCATCGGCTAAACCGATTAACTTTGATCGCACCAAGACATTTGGCACAGTGCAAATCAACTTGATCAGTTCTCAAGATCACATCAAAGCTAATGAGGAAGTGACCTTGACCTTTGATCTCAAAGATACTGTCACCAATCAGATGCTTACTGATTTACAACCCTACTTGGGAGAAAAAGGACACCTTGTCATTGTCAAAAAATCAACACCGCTGACTGCATCTGATTATATTCATGCCCATGCATTAGCTGATGGCTCCGCAGGGAAAGTTGCTTTTGCAACCAAGTTCCCAACATCAGGAGAATATAAACTCTGGGGGCAGTTCAACCGCAATGGCAAAATTGTCACGGCTGATTTTGGGATTCATGTGCGTAATTGATAGAATGGTTGTAACAATTCTAAATGTAGGGTCAATTCATGAATTGCCCCTACTCAAAATATAAAAATAGAGAGAGAAGAGAGATATGTTAGCTCAAGAAGAACTCAAACAAATTGGGGCGATCGCTAAGGAAAGCGGGATTCCCATTAAAACTATTCGCTATTATGAAGAGTTAGGATTATTAGAATCTTCGGGACGTACGGAGGGCGGATTTAGATTATTTACAACAGATGTACTTAATCGCCTTAGCTTTATTAAACGTGCTCAAGGACTGGGCTTAAGTCTTTCAGAAATCAAAGAGTTTCTTTCTATTCACGATCAAGGCGAATTACCCTGTGATCATGTCAAGGTAAAACTTCAAGATAAAATTGATGAAGTTAATCGCCAAATACAACAGCTATTAATTCTTCAATCTAATTTACAATCTCTACTTGTTGGTGAACAAATAATATCTGAGAGTTCAGAAATTATCTGTCCTATTATTGAAGTTGGTAAAGTAAAAGAATCGACACAACAAAATATTATTCCGTCTAGCAGGAGATCAAGTAGTAAATGGACAAAAACCAACGTTAAGACAATACAAGCCCTCAAGTCCTAATATCTTCATGTCTTTGGAAATTAGGAGACTTGTGCTTAAACAAATTTCACCAAGATATTTGGACAACCACATCAGCCTGTCTAAAAACCATAAAATTCAAGGGATAATTTACTAAAAAAACAACTTTAGAGTCTTAAGTTGTTTTTTTACACCACTTTTTTTGTAGAAAGCTATTTATCTCTCCTGTAGGCTGAGCAATGTTTTTAATCTTAACGTTAGTTTTTATCAATAGTGCAATTTTATGCCATTAGTATCAATCGTATCGTGATGCCAAGACTGTTCAGTCATAAATATGCACCTGTTCGCTTTGAGGCTAAGTTTAGTGCAATTATTATAGCGATCGCCACTCCTTACTTTAGAATTTACACCCAAATTAAATAGAAGAAAAATCTTATTCCTAATTCAACATCGCTGCCGCCTTCAGAAAAGCCCGTTTCGCCGCAATCTTATTCTTCCGATTGGTATAACGCCTAAAACTTCTCACATCCCGATGTCTAGTCAACTCCATCGCCAAAGATGGATCTAACTCATACTTAACAATCAAATTTGTCGCAAACGTATGCCGACCACGATGCGAATGCAAATCAATCCCCGTCTTCTCCGCTAAATCATCCATCACATGACGAATCCCCCAATAAGTCAATCGTTTACCCTGACTACGATTAGAGCAAGACACAAACAAAGGAATTTCATTCGATAACTCTCCTTCTTGTTCTCTCCGCCAAAGTAAATAAGCATCCAAATCCTGAATACCTAACTTAGTCAAAGGCACTTCTCCCTTACTATCCCACTTTGCCTCTTTAATCACCAATTCCCCATTGACATAATCCTCAACATTCAGACGACAAATCTCCTCCGCTCGCAACCCATGCAACAATACCGAAAATAAAGCCCGATCGCGTAACATCATTTTACTTAAGGCGATCGCCTCATAAATCCGCAACACCTCCTCATCTTCCAAATCTTTTGCCACAGGATCGGGCAATCGCTCCTGCTGAATCCCAATCGTCGGATCGGCAGTCACATATTCTGACAGCAACATCCATCGATAAAAAGATTTCAGAGTCCGCAGTACCCGATTCACCGAACTTAGTGCAAGTTCGCGTTCCTTCAACAAAAAAGTTTTAAACTGTGTCACTTTGCGACGACTCACATCCACCCAAGCTAAATCGCACCAATCCATAAATATCCGCAAATCCGCTTGATAAGCTTTACGACTTTTGGGTTGCAAAGACCTCGATGCTAAAAACTCATCAACTCTTGCTTGGCGCAGGTCTGTGGTGGCGATCGCTTTGGGCGGTTCGCCGTAAATAACTAAAATTGGTTCTGGAATGGACATATCTGTATCAATTGATTAGTTGTCTATCCACGAATCACGATAATCTCTCGCCCTGCGGGACTGATGACCTTCTCGGTCGTAGTCCGATCGCTTAGCGGCGGCAACCCAGAACGGCGATCGAAGATCACCAACCACCCTGAATCCAAACTTAGTCCTGATAAATACTTATCCAACTGGGGCAACCCTTCCTTAAGCGGATCGGGTCTTTTATCACCCCATACTTTCAACTCCATTGCCAAAGTTTGTTTGCCATAGCGCAAACAAATATCCATTCTCCCTGAACCGATAGCATATTCTCGTTCCAACGTGCCACCACCATTAACAACACGATGGAGAAAAGCCATCAATACAATATGAGGTGCAATCTCTGGATAGGGCGTACTTCCAAATAAAGGCTCACCATGCTGCCGCCAGAATAGTAAGAACGCTTCTAATAAGCGATCAGGCAAAAATTCACCTTGTTCGTTTAGCCAAATTGGTTGAACATATCCTATTGACGCAGTTGTTACATAAGCAAGCACTCTTGGTATAACTTCCTGATAAATAGGATTAGCGATCGCCAAACCATTTTCGTTAGTACAAAGCCCTAAATCTAAAACGTAGCGAATATCATCCTGTGGCACATCTGGCAGTTCCTGCCCAGCGAGAATAGGCTGAATCACTGCTCTGACTCGATCTTCTCTTAGTCTTTCCGCAAGACTATCCAAATGCGTATCTTGTCTCTTAATTAGTATTTCCTTCGCTTGATTCACTAACTCAGCAGTAATGGAAATAGATGGATCTTTCGTAATATATTCAACAATTTCCTTAGCGATCGCATTGACTAGCCAAGGCTGTCCCTGAGTCAAATAAAAAGCTAAATCGACAGCTTCGGGCGTAAATATTTGTCCTGTCGCTTCTGTATGCTGCTGGTAGAGTTTTCTTACGTCCTCAAAAGTAAAGTTACTCAGAGTAAAGGAGCGTACTTTGATATTAAAGGGACTAGAAGTATTTAGGCGATCGCTCCCCCCAGAAGCATATTTATAATCTCGCACATCACGCATACCAACCAAGGCAACTGACTGTGGGAATCCCTGCGGACGGCGTGGGAATCCATCCCTCAATTGCCGTAACATCGTCAACAAAGTTTGATTTTGTAGAGAGTCTATTTCATCAATGAATAATACCAATGGTCTTGATAAAGCCTCCGACCATACCTTTAAAAAATTACCAATACTCTGTGGGGGCTGATTTAGGTCATAGGTTGGTGGTTTCAGTTCGTCTGACAGCCAAAAATCTGCGGCATCCCGCCATGCTGCTAAAATTACTTGTTCTGCTTTTTCAGGTTCATCAGGAAAGGTTGACCCTACCTCTGCTGATACCATTACTGATGTATATGCGCCACTAGCGGTGAGTTCCTGAGCTAAGGTCAACATTGCTGTAGTTTTACCAGTCTGACGTGGCGCATGGATTACAAAGTAGTTACGTTGGTCAATCAGCTTCTTTATTTCAGGCAAACGCTCTGTGGCTGGCAACATGTAATGAATATCAGCTTGACAAGGACCAGCAGTATTAAACCATTTTTGCATGACAACAGCTAACTAACGGACACGTACCTCTTCAATATATAACAACGCGCCAAGCAAAGCCCTCAAACCTTAAAAACATGTCAATCTTACTAAGTATAAACACTTATTCATATAAATCCAATAACAAATAATTGTCACTTATCTGCTCTAAGATATTTCTAAGACAATTTGGGCTTTCGATCTTGAAAATGATCGCTTTTGTGATTATGACCATAAGGTTGCCGCTGCGGCAACCTTATGGTCATAATCTGGAGGAATGGAATCTAACACATAGCCAATCTACTTTTTGAGAAAATGGGCGCGTGTCCACAAAATCCCATCTCTTTAAGCCATTGATCTAAGTCCCAAGCAGAATTTACGTAGGGTTGGATTGGTCAAACCAGTATGGGCGACAAATCAAACCCAATATTGGCAAGTTTATAGTGTTACTAGTGGCAAATTTATGATCATAATCAAATTTTTCACGTTGACTTACACTCATCAGAAATAGGGCTTCGATAAAGTCTAAGCTTCATACATTCTTTAAAGTTGACTGCAAAGCCATAGCAACCCGAAATTTGGACAAACATTGCCAGTCAGGTTTTAGTCGTTAGCCCTAAGAGGATGGAGTGTGTTTGTCACGGTATGCTCTACTTGGGTATAGAGCCATGCTTGAATCTGTTGGAGTTTGTGCCCATCTTCACGAATGCCAGCAGCGATGCGAGCGCGTGTAGCTGTGGTACGTTGGTTGAAGATCTCGGGGTTGAGTTTTTCTTAAATTTGTTTGTCCATTCCTTGAGCTAGGGCACGGAGTTGTTTAGCTTTGGTATTTATATTTGTGAGTGTTGGCATTGTTCAACTCCACTCACATAGGCGCTAGTGCTCAACATAATTGAATTACACTTGTAAAAAGCAGTGTTTAGACTTGTATATTAATAATTAATATACCTTGCAAAATTCTTAGCAATTATTAGGAACTGATCAATGAGCTTATCTCCCTATGAAGCTAATATTCTCGATTTTGTTAATCTTGTCGATAAACAACCCGATCTCCTATCTGACAAGGATTATAACAATCTAGTTGAACTCGTAAAAACACTACCAGATGATGTTGAAGAAATTTCTGATGCACTAGCTCTTTGGTATGATGACCGTCCTAAGATGCTAAATGCTATCCTCGAAATGACTCCTAGTGATGATGGTGTACGTGGTCCTGGAGGACGTGACACTCGTTTAACTGCTGCTGAAGTTAAGGAACTATTAAAAAATGTTGTTCGCCAAAGCTCACAAACTACTTCTCTACCCCTAACTCCACCATCTAATCCATGAATCATGCTAATTTAAAACTAGAGAATCCGAGTCTTACTCTCTATGCTTTCCATTTACGCAATCGACTTGGACAAGTCCGCGAAGAGGTGACCCCTGATGCTGAAAAAATTTGGCAGGAGATGGTGAAATTAGGGCAAAGCCTTCGCATTGATAAATTGGAGGCATTACCTCAATCTTTGATTTGCTATCAGCATGGTGCATATTCTCCATCAGCGGAAAACCGTTATTGGGCACAATCAAGTAAGTTATCTCTCTTGCGTTCTGGAAATAACTTAGACTTTCAGCCTGTCTCCCAGGGTTCCGATCTAGAAATGAAAGGAACAATCATACCTTTCTGTGTACATGACACTTATCTAATCGACTTGACGTTCAGTTCTAAAGATCTAGTTTCTCTTAACCAAATTCATCAACTTAACCCCAAAGGTTTTGATAGCATCAAGACATCTTTGGGGCAAACATTTATATTTTATGCAGAACTTCCTGATGGTGAGAAATCCTGCAATCTCTTCTTAGCAGATGAATGTGTTAAGCGACTCATGCCTGCAAGTACCTCCCTTAAATTTGTTGCTCAAGACTTACTTTTGGGCAATCCTATCTTTGAATATGACAATGGGGAAACTGACCCTGCTCAACGTCAGCAGATTTTGCTATGGTTTAACTGTAATCATCTGCCTTTGGATAACAAATTTGATAAAGCAGTAGAACATCTTGTTTTACTATTATGGGGACAAAAAAAAATTCTCTATGCCTACACACAGGCAAATTATTGCGTTGAGCAAGGGATATCTTTTTACTCAAATGTTGAACAAAATACACAGAATTTTCCTCAAATTGCTAATGAAAGCGATCGCCTAGATAAATTTAAAAAAATCCTCATCGAATTACCTCAAGAATCTGTGAATTATGCTGTGCAACTCAGAGACCTTAAAGATCACAAACAAACGATTGAAATTAATATCCAAAACTACCAGCGACAACTTGAAAAACTACAAATCTTATCCAGTAGTAATTTACAATTCTTAGAACAATTCCCAAGTGGTAAGTTCTTTCATCAAGTACAGATAGAACAGAATCTCTTAGAGGTTGGCTATACACTCTACGAGAAATTAATTGAGAGTATTCGGAGTATTGTAGCAATTGATCAAGTGGAGAGCGACCAGCGCCGTGAAGAAAAGGAGAAACAAGGCGAGCTAAACCTACAACTTGCCTTAGCTGGTTTTGGTGTGGGTTTTGCAGTTAGTGGTATCTCCTCCCAAGTATTAAATACTCCATTGGAAAAACTTCAGGGGCAAGAACCACCTAAAGCACCACCAATAGAGGTAATTAAATCTACTAGTGCTAATGTTCTGATACATATTGGTATAGGACTAACAGCAGGTTTAATTGCTGTTATGCTAGTTCTGTTGATAAACTGGTTATTGCGATCGCTCAAGCCTAAATAAAAACGCGCAAGCCTAAATAAAAAGTATTTATTCAAAGGGAAAAATTATTCTAACGGTAGGATATAGTGAGTTATCGTTCTGCCTAACATTACTTGATCAGATATCGAAGACAAGTCTCAAGCACAGGCTGAATCAAACACGGGATAAAGATATTCTTTTAAATTCGCCATTTTATTGGGCAGCGGAAAACCCTGCAGGTTAGTTATGAACCCTAAAGTTCTCTCTAATCCCGATGACTATCTCAAATTTCTCCAGTTAATTTTAAAAACTGTGCAACAGAGCGATCTCAACACCCAGATCGTCTACTCCCTGCTGCAAGCCAATCTGGATAAATTGGATAACACTTTAATTAAAATATTGCGTGATTGGGCAATAACTACTTGGTCTGGAGTACAGCCAATAGAAGCATTAATCTATGCAGAAGCAATTGTTAATTTTAGTAATCTAATTCGGAGTTTTCCCCACGGGAACATCGCTACCAATTTGGAGATTGCGATCGCAGGCTGCGAGGTTGTCGCCCCAATCTTAACCCGTGAGGCATTTCCTGAGTTTTGGGCAACATCTCAAAATATTCTGGGTGTAGTTTACCGCAACCGCATTGCAGGCGATCGCACTCAAAACATAGATATTGCGATCGCTTGCTATCAAAATGCTTTACAAGTCCGTACCCAGACAGCTTTCCCCGAATTGTGGGCAGAAACCCAAAATAATCTCGGCAATGCGTACAATGAACGAATTCTTGGTGAGCGAGCAGAGAATGTAGAAATAGCGATTACCTGCTTCCAAGCAGCGTTAAAAGTTCGCACCCGCACTGCATTTCCAGTGGAATGGGCAACAACCCAAAATAATCTTGGTATTGGTTACTACAATCGACTCAATGGCGATCGCAGCTGTGGAACAAAGTCGTAGTTGGGTAAACACCGACAAACGCCGACAGGAAGTTTTGGGAGCAGCAATTGATGTTTACGCCAAAATGGTGCAAGTTCAGATTAATACTGCTCAATGTGACCGTGCTTTAGAATACGCCGAGCGCAGTAAAACCCGCAATCTTGTCGAACTACTGGCTAACAAAAATCTTTACCCGAAAAGCGATTTATATCTTAAGCAAGAAGATTATCAAACAATATGTGTCCAAATTGACCAATTTAGGCAGATAATTCCTGCAAAACAAAGGCAATTAGAGATAATTCTCGCAAGTCGGGAGTCAGAAGCGAAAAATAACTCTTACCAGCAATTACAAAATGAGTTAAATCAGTTGCAAAAACAGCGAGATAATATTCTTGCAGACATCAATAAAGTAGATTCCAGTTTCAAATTCACCCAAAAAGTTGAAACCATCGCCTTTAGTGATGTTCAATCTCTCATTGACGATCGTAGCGCTATCATTGAGTGGTATATCACCGACGACAAGATTCTTACTTTTATCATCACTCGTCATAGTCCCCAGCCTGAAGTTATCCAATCCTCTGCTGAAGATTTAAATGCCTTATTAAAAAGTGTCAGTGCATATCTGCGTCTTTATTATCGCAATGATAACAAAAAATGGTGGCGCAATCAGTTAGAATGTCGCCTGCAAAATCTTGCCGGAATTTTGCATATAGATGAAATAATCTCACACATACCAGCAGAGTGCGATCGCCTAATTCTCATCCCCCATCGTTTCCTACATCTATAACCACTTCACGCTTTACCATTGAGGAACAAGCAACTAAAGAATGGGCAGAGAAAACAAAATTGTCTCTTGGATAAATTTCCTAGAGGTGTGGGATATGCTCCAAGCTGCCAATTACTGCAACTAAGCCAAAACCAACAACGTCCTAATTTTACATCTATTTTTGCTATCCAAAACCCCAGAGGTGATTTAAGCTACACTGATTTAGAAGTTGCAACTATCGGTTCATTCTTTGCTGAAACTCAAGTTTTAGTTAAACAAGAAGCGACTAAAGCAGCTTTAAATGACAATAATAATTTCAAATCAGCCCACTGTTGCCACTTTTCTTGTCATGGTGATTTTAACTTGGCATCACCTTTAGAATCAGCATTAATATTGGCAGATAATGAACGGCTTACTTTAGCAGAAATTTTTGCATTAAGTTTAAATCAATGCCGTTTAATTACCCTATCTGCCTGTGAAACTGGCATCGCAGATGCTACCAGTATTAGTGATGAATATATTAGTTTACCTAGTGGCTTCCTTTATGCAGGAACTCCGAGTGTGGTCAGTAGTCTTTGGACGGTAAATGATCTATCAACAGCTTTACTAATGATTAAGTTTTATCAAAATTTATGTACACATGTTTCAGTAGCAGTTACTTCAAATCAAGCCCAGCAGTGGCTGCGAAATTTGACTAAAATACACTTAGAGGAGTGGATTGCAGAGCATCAGTCAAGGTTAGATTTTACACTTAGGATGCAGCTACGTCGTCGGTTTCACAATTTGCCAGACAATACTCAAGTATTTGAGTCTCCCTTTTATTGGGCCGCTTTTTGTGCGATCGGTTGATAACTATGGATGAACAACGCGAAATAGTCAAAGCTTATTACAACTTAATAGAAGCTAGGGCAACCGCACACGTTTATGAATAAATAATGAAGATCAAAGTGAGACAATGTTTAAGGAGTTAAGTATATGCTTGAGATAGTTGTCATCCCAGCCAGCCTTAAGTCGTTTAGTCTTGACTCCAACCTTAGTTTTTTTGTCACGGGAAAGTAAATTTATGCCAACATGACGAATAACAGCTAAGTTTTCAGCAGTAAAGCCTCGACAACATTGAGAAGCATCTTCATCAAACCCAACATCAAGAATCCAATGCAGTTGATTTTCAATACTCCAATGACTTCTAACAGATTGAGAGAACCTGCGAACATCACTCTCAATACTCAGAATATAATATCGCTGTTGGATAGAAACTACGCCATTGACATTACGTTCTGATTCAACCATGCCAATACTTTTTAACCCTGTCCATTTCTCTGAGCCAATGAGAAATTCTGTATTACCCATAGTCCAATAGGATCTCTTCTCAATGCGCCCATGCCCTTTTTCTACTGTTGAATCGAATTGATGTTCGATATTATGGAATTTCTGTGCACGAGCAGATGTGAATAATTGACTTACATCATCATGGAGATTACCTTGATTTCCTTTGAGCGCTAATACATAATCTGCACCTTGTTCAATAATTATTTTGGCTATTTCGGTCTGACATCCCATTGCGTCTATGCTGACCAAACAACCTCGAATTGCCAACATTTCTAGCAATGGGGGGATAGCGGTTATTTCATTTGATTTCTCACTAACTTTTTTCTGTCCCAGCACCAAATGCTGTGTTGCCGACCAAACACTCACCATATGAATTAGGCTACGGGAGTTGCCTGCTTCCTTTGCTCCTCTCAACGTTTTGCCATCAATATTAATCAATTCTCCGTCTGTTGTTTTATGGACTGCTTCCATCCATCCTATAAAACATTTTTGCAATTCTGATGGGTTCAGTCGAGCAAATATTCTCTCAAATGTATCTGCTGATGGTATTCCATTTTCTAATTCTAAAAATGTCTTTAACCATTTTTCCTTTGATTTTCCATATTCTGCTATTGCTGTAAAATCATTTGCTCCGCTTATTGTTCCACATATGCTGATTACCAATATGTCTAATAGCTTATGTTCGATACTGTGTGCTGCTCTGGGGTCTCGCAAGTTGCCAAAATGTGTCTCAATTAATGCGGCTGGGCTGATTGTAGAAGACATGGCACTTTTTGGCTTTTAATTTATATTGGTCATTTTACTTTGCCTTCTTTGTTTCGTTATTTATTCATGAACGTGTGCGGTTGCCCTATAATAGAAGCCTATTGTCTTGTCCTAATGGTCAAATAGTTGGTATTGTGGGAAATCCCACAACTAGCGCATTTAAGAAAGTATCACGTATTTGTCTACTACGCTTTTGGCTAGATTTTTTACTCAGTAAAGTTTTAAAGACATTTAAGTACATCTGCAACCAGAAGTTCAGTTTAATGTATTTATTAAGTCTTTATATGTCTTATACATGGTATCCTTCAATACATATAAATTTGTTTGTATATCAAGTAAATATACGTCTTGTTTCTGTTTTATATATATAAACTTAATACTGTCTCAATTATTGGTAATGACTGTTGTTTCAGAATTTTTTGTTAGTATTCAATGCTCAGTGGTACTACAATCATGCCGTATAATTTCTGAACTCTTCGAGGATGATTTATGAATACATGATACAATTGACACATGAAAAATACCTGATTTTGATTATCTAATACTCCCTTTAGCGCTGGTATTGAGTCTTCTTTAGGAAGTAGTTAACTAACTTGCTGTCAATTAACTGTGGGTGACCATCATGACAAACGTGAGAGATAATGTTGACGATTTTGCAAAAGATATAAAAAGTCTCAACATTTTAGTGGTTGGTAAGACAGGCGTGGGGAAAAGTACTCTCATAAACGCTATTTTCGGAGAAGACACAGCAAAAACAGGAGCCGGATTTCCAGTTACACAATATTTTAAAAAGTATTTAATTGAAGAAGAAGGATCTATCCCCATTGTTCTGTATGACTCTGCTGGTTGCGAATTAGGTAGGGAGGATAGTTTTGTTGATGACACTCGCAAGTTCTTAGATGATCAGCTAGGAAAGGGGGCTGAGGAACAAATACACGTAGCTTGGTATTTGGTAAGTGCCCCGTCTGCTAGATTTGAGCCTTTTGAAGCAGTAATAATTAATAATTTATATGATCAGCGTATTCCTGTAATCATCGTCCTGTCGCAGTGCGATCGCGCTGCAAGAAAGGAAATAGATGGCATAGTAGGAGCAATTGATAGCCTTGATTTCAAGAAAGTTTATAACATAATTGAAGTTTCAGCTTCACCCTTAGAGCAACTGAAACTTGAACCTTTTGGGCTAAATGAACTAGTAAAGAGAACTACTGAATTATTACCCAAAATGTTAGGTGATGCCTTTATTGCAAGGCAGGTTGCTGATGTTAAAGCTAAACGCCCTGTAGCGATGGGATATGTTGCTACATCTGCAATTGCATGTTTTGGTACGGGTTTTATTCCGATTCCATTTACGACTCCTGCTGCTGCTTTAACTGCTCAAACAATTCTGTGGAACCAGATAGCTGCTTTGTACCGATTTGATAAGATAAAAGGCATGACAAGTCTCTGGACACAAATCACTACGTCAAAAGAGGCTTTAGTGACTCTTACTGTGACTACAATTGCTGATTTCTTCATTTTTGATCCGATTACTTCTAGTTTTGCGGGAGGCACAGCAGCAACATTTGTTTTCATTGTTGGTTTCGCATTAACTAAAACTTTTGAGGAGCTTGCGATGAAAGAGTTGGATGGAGTGAGTATAGAAGAGATTGAGAATTTGCTACAAGCTATCTTCAGAAAGAACTTCGATAAGTATAAGAGTATACGAATTAGAGAGAAGAAAGATGTGGATAAACTTAGAGATGACTTTTTGAATAGTTAAGGTTCTCATCAAATAGATATAAATATCCGCGCTACCAGTAATCTCCTCAAACAAGAAATAGCCACTAAAGAAGCCTTGATGATACTGCCCTTACTGCTGTCCACTCGCCCACAGATGTCGCGGCTACTTTAACGCCACCTAACCTCGCAAATCTGCCCTCATTCTAGCTAATGCCCAGCTTTTTGTGCGATCAGTCAGTGATAAAGGAATATCGGAAATTCCAATATCTGATATTGATTGAATAATTGGCTATGGTAATTAGTTATTTTTACAATTTGGAATTAAGAATTATTAAATATCAGCTAAATATATGAATAAGCAAAACAATAAAAATCATCGGAATTTAATAGAACAGTTAATTAATTGTGCCAATAAAAGAGAAATAAATGAAATTATACGAAATAATTTTGATGACATTGATATTAATTTTTTAAGGGTGTTACAACAAGAAGGAGTGAGATTGCAGCAGGAAGATAATAGTGATAAGGGAAATTTACTAAAAGACATAGTTAGACAGTTGGCTGAGTTTTTAGGTATAGAAAAGGACGAGTTGAGGATTGCCGAAATTGAGTCCAGTAAATTACCTTTAAAAATAGATGGTAATACGTCTTTATCAACACCATCGATTATGACTTCTTCATCAGTTCCACGGTCTGAGTCCCAACGTCATTTTCTCTTGCGGGTATTGCAGGCAACTCACGAAAGCCAAGGGAATCCCCAAGTCGTGTACCCATTGTTGCAAGGGAACCTAAACCTACTTGATGATAACTTTGCTCAAGTTTTGAGAAACTACGCTGCTGCTACTTTTTCAACGATAAAGTTAGATACAGCACATGCTACCGCAGTAGCTATTTTGAGTTTCAGTAACATGATTGGACAGTTTCCACTAGGGAAACGGGCGATAAATTTGGAGATTGCGATCGCTGGTTACGAGGCAATTATCCTATTTTTTACCAATGGGACTTTTCCCTTTGAATTGGCACTTACTCAAATGAATTTGGGGAATATCTATATTGGTAGAATTAGGGGAGAGAAAGCCGAGAATCTCGAACTAGCAATTCAAGCTTACCAACAGGCTTTATTGGCTTTCACCCGCGAAGCGTTTCCCACTAATTGGGCAGAGACTCAAACTAATTTGGGAAGTGCATATAGCAATAGGAGCGTAGGAAAGAAAGCTGACAATTTTGAACAAGCAATTCGCTGCCACCAGCAAGCTTTATCAGTTCTCACCCGCGAAGCATTCCCCATAGGTTGGGCAAGGACTCAAAATAATTTGGGACTTGCTTACCGCGAAAGAATAAAGGGAGATAAAGCTGAAAATCTCGAACAGGCAATTAACTACCATCAGCAGGCTTTATCAGTTCTTACCCGTGAAGCGTTTCCCGCAGATTGGGCAGGGATTCAAATGAATTTGGCAAGTGCCTATCGCGAAAGAATAAAGGGAGAGAAAGCTGAGAATCTCGAACGGTCAATTCAGGCTTACCAACAGGTTTTATTAGTTCTTACCCGCGAAGCGTTCCCTACGGATTGGGCAGAGACTCAAATGAATTTGGGAAGTGCTTATAGCAATAGAATCAAGGGAGAGAAAGCTGAGAACACCGAACTAGCGATTCAGGCTTACCAGCAGGCTTTATTAGTTTTCACCCGCGAAGCGTTTCCCACTAATTGGGCAGAGATTCAAAGTGATTTGGGACAACTAAGGGATGCACTGAATCGAAATACTAAAGTCGATTTACAAAATCTCAATAAAGAGGAGATAAAGTTATATTTTCAATTTTTAATGCAGCTACTAGAAACCACTGAAAAAAGTAATGGTAATGCACAGGTAGTTTACCCTCTGTTAGCAAAGAATTTAGATAAACTAGACGGGGTATTAAGAGAAATATTACGTCAGTGGGGGATAAATAAACTTAGAGACGTTCAACCAGATGAAGCGAAATATCTAGCAGCAGTTATTTTTGAATTTAGCAATCTAATAGCAGAATTTCCCCTGGGTAGCAAAGCCAATAACATAGAAGCTACTATCACTGGCTATGAATTGGCACTAACAATCTGCTCTCAACAATCTTTACCGCAATTTTGGGCTGGAATACAAAATAATCTCGGAAATGCCTACGTTCAAAGAATTCAAGGAGGTAGGGCAGACAATATCGAAAATGCGATCGCTGCTTTTACTGCGGCATTGACTGTCATAACAAGAGAAACTCAGCCTCAAGATTGGGCGATGACACAAAATAGTCTTGCAGCCGCTTATGTTAATAGAATCCAAGGAGATAGGGCAGACAATATCGAAAATGCCATTGTTGCTCTGACTGACGCTTTGACTGTCGTAACAAGGGAGTCATCGCCCCAAGATTGGGCAATGATGCAAAATAGCCTTGGAATCGCCTATTGCAACAGAATTCAAGGAAATAAGGCAGAGAATCTTGAAAATGCTATTGCTGCTTATAAGAAGGCCTTGACTATCCACACAAAAGAAGTATCACCTCAACACTGGGCTGGAACACAAAGCAATCTCGGGGCTGCTTATTGTAACAGAATTCAAGGAAACAAGGCAGAAAATCTCGAAAATGCTATCACCGCTGTGACTAATGCATTAACTGTCATAACAAGGGAAACTTTGCCTCAAGATTGGGCAATAATGCAAAATGTTCTCGGAATTGCCTACTTATACAGAACTTTGGGAGATAGGGCAGAGAATCTCGAAAATGCTATCACCGCTTTCACTGCGGCATTGACCGTCATGTCAAAGGAAGCTTTGCCTCAAGATTGGGCAATGACACAAAATAATCTTGGGCTTGCCTACGGTAACAGAATTTTGGGAGATAGGGCAGAGAATCTCGAAAATGCCATCACCACTTTCACTAATGCATTAACTGTCAGAACAAGGGAAGCTTTGCCTCAAGATTGGGCTGGAACGCAAAATAATCTTGGGCTTGCCTATCGTAATAGAATTTTGGGAGATAAGGCAGAGAATCTTGAAAATGCCATTGATGCTTATAAAAAAGCTTTGACTGTCATAACAAGGGAAGATTTACCCCAAGATTGGACTGGAACGCAAAATAACCTCGGAACTGCCTACATCGATAGAATTCGAGGAAATAAGTTAGAGAATCTTGAAAATGCCATTGATGCGTATGAGAAGGCTTTGACTATCAGAACAAGGGAAGATTTACCCCAAGATTGGGCTAGAATGCAAAATAATCTGGGAACTGCCTACGGTCAGAGAATCCGAGGAGATAAGGCAGAGAATCTCGAAAATGCTATCGCTGCTTTGACTAATGCATTGACTATCTACAAAAGAGAAGTTTTTCCTCAAGATTGGGCAATGACACAAAAAAATCTCGGAGCTAGCTATATTGACCGAATCCGAGGAGATAGGGCAGAAAATCTCGAAAATGCTATCGCTGCTTTCTCTGAGGTATTGACTGTCTACAAAAGGGACGCTTGGCCTCTAAAATATGCAGAAACATTATTTTATTTAGGTTACGTTTATAAAGAAGTAAACCAGTTTCAATCAGCTTACACAGCTTTTGAATCTGCAATTAGAACGGTAGAATCTTTGCGAGATGAAATATTATCTGGTGAAGAAACTAAGCGCAAACAAGCAGAAGAATGGAACAAGCTTTACAGCAGTATGGTAGAAGTTTGCCTGAAATTAGGTAATACGACAAAAGCGGTTGAATATACTGAACGTAGCAAAACTAGACATTTAGTCGAACAAATCCTAGAACGTGATTCTAAAACTATCTTTCCCCTGGAAGTAGTTACTCAATTAGAAACATACAGAGATAAAATAGCTAAAGGACAATATCAAATCCAAAATGGCAAAGCTGAAAATCTAACTGCATTAGCCCAACATCTTCAACAACTTCGACAAGAGCGTAACGAATTACAAGACCGATACCTGCCTATCGGTTCTGGTTTTCAGTTTGAGCCATTCCGCTCAACTCTCTCGCATCGCACTGCAATTGTTGAGTTTTACATTACAATCGATAAGCTACTCGTCTTCATTATTACCAAGCAAACCCAACAACCCATCGTTTTATCATCCGATTTGATAGACCAAAACAAATTAGCAAATTGGGTAAACAGCTATCTCACAGCCTATAGTAGTAAAAAATCTCACTGGCAGCGCCGCCTAACTACCCGCCTAAATCTGTTGGCCAAAATTCTCCACATTGATGAAGTTATTAGACAAATTCCTACAGAATTCAACCAGTTAATTCTCATTCCCCATCGTTACTTGCATTTACTGCCACTTCATGCTTTGCCACTGGCGGAAGACTCCAATCTTTTTGACAGATTTTCTGGAGGAGTCAGCTATGCCCCTAGTTGTCAACTATTACAACTCGCCCAAACTCGAAAACACCCCGAATTTACTCACCTATTTGCAGTCCAAAACCCTACAGACGATCTTTCTTATACTGATATTGAAGTAGAAACTATCCAAAGCTATTTCAGCACAAGTAATCTTCTTAAACAGAAAATAGCTACTAAAGAAGCTATTGATGATATTTCTCTGAGTATCTTCCATTGCGCTCACTTTAGTTGTCACGGCTACTTTAACGCCACCCAACCTCGCAAATCTGCCCTGATTTTAGCTAATGCACAGCTAGATTCTGCACCCACACAACTTAATGCAGAAAATTACCTCAGTTTACAAAATGGTGACGTACTAGACCTCAATAAGTGTCTTACTTTAGATAGCATTTTTACTTTAAATCTAAAACAATGTCGCCTCGTCACTCTATCTGCTTGTGAAACCGGATTGATTGATTCTCGCAATATCAGCGATGAATATATTGGTTTACCTAGTGGTTTTCTTTATGCAGGTGCTTCCAGTGTCGTCAGTTCTCTTTGGACAGTCGATGACTTATCCACAGCATTTTTGATGATTCGATTTTATCAAAACCTCCAAAAAGGTTTTACTGTAGCTTTGGCACTCAATCAAGCTCAACTCTGGTTAAAAGATTTGACCAAGGGAGATTTGGAAACTTGGATTGAGGAAAATAAGTTACCATTGAAACCAGCGATTAGAATCAATCTGCGTCGTCATCTTTATCAGTTAGAGGATGATGCTCAACCCTTTCAATCGCCTTTTTACTGGGCAGCATTCTGTGCGATTGGGCAGTAATTTTAGCAATGTCATAATAATGGATGAAGAACGCCAAAAAGTTTATTTAACTCTAATTAATTCCTTGCTCAACTCCCCCAGTAGCAAGGCAAATTCAATTTTGAATGCTAACCAGGTGTTAGTTGATGCTGGTCTAGTACAAACAATGGAACAAGTAGCATCTGTAATGGAAGAGCAAGGCTACCAGTATGCTGCCAATTTTTTAATGGATGTTGCTTGTCAACTGCCTGAAATAATTAATTCGTCAAGAAATGTTACCAATAGGGCGGTGGGTCAAGGTGAGTCGTTAGCAAAAACTCAACAGGAAGAATACCTGATTTTTCTAGATAAGGTATATGAGGCAACCGCACAAAGCAATAGTAACCCACAAGTGGTCTACCCATTGCTTGCAGAGAATCTGGAGAAGCTAAACGATGATTTTGCTGTGCTGTTACGTCAAGTTATAATCGACACCCTATCGCAAGTGAACCTAGAACAAGCCCAGAGCATTGCAGCAGTCATTGGAAATTTCAGCGATCTGATGCGTGAGTTCCCCCAAGGTGACAGAGCTAGCAATTTGGAGATTGCTATTGCTGGTGCTGAAGTTGCAGACACAATTTTTACTCGTGATGCTTACCCAAACGATTGGGCAACGAACCGCAATAATCTGGCAGCCGCATATACTAAAAGGGTGCGGGGCGATCGCGAAGAAAATCTAGAACGAGCAATTGCAGCTTACGAAGAAGCTTTGCAAGTCTACACTCAAAGCAAGTTTCCTCAAGAATGGGCTAAAACCAAAAGCAATCTGGGTAATGCTTACAGCAACCGTATACGCAGCGATCGAAAAGAGAATTTAGAGCAAGCGATTCGCTGTTACTTAGCAGCTTTGCAAGTCCGCATTCAAAAAGCATTTCCCTACGAATGGGCTACAACCCAAAATAATTTAGGTGCTGCCTATTGGAATAGAATTGAGGGCGAACGGGCACAAAACTTAGAGTTAGCGATCGCTGCTTTTCAAGCGGCGCTACAGGTTTACACCCAACAATCCTTTCCTGAAGATTGGGCTAGAACCCAAAACAACTTGGGCGTAGCCTATCGGGACAGAATTCAGGGCAACCGACGGGCAAACTTAGAAGAAGCGATTTCTCATTTTCAGGCAGCTTTACAAGTTTATACCCAAACAGCTTTTCCCCAATACTGGGCAACGATTCAAAATAATCTGGGTGCAGTTTACTTGGAATTGGAACAAATTTCGGCAGCAATTAGTTCTTTCCGATCAGCTTTAGAAGTTTACACGCCTACCGCTTTCCCCTTAGAGTGTTTTGGCACTGGACAAAACTTTGGCAATACTGCCAGAGTATCTCAACAGTGGGCAGATGCTATTGAAGGCTATCACTTTGCTATTGAAGCTGTAGAACAAAGTCGCACTTGGACTATTACCGATACTAGGCGGCAAGAGATTCTGTCAGGAGCAATTGATGTTTACGCCCACATAGTGGAAGCTTACATCAAAACCAACAACCCATATCGGGCACTTGAATACGTTGAACGCAGCAAAGCCCGAAACTTAGTTGACATACTCTCCACCCGTGACATATACCCTAAAGGCAATATTTCAGAAACTATTATCAATGAACTGAGGCGATTAAGGCGAGAAACGGTGACAGAACAGCGTCGTTTGGAAATTGCAGATCAAAATCGCTCGACTGGTATACTTTATAACGCAAGTGAATTAAGCACCGATTCAACTGCTTGGCTAAAAGACCGCGATCGCCTAAATCAATTGCTTCAACAACTAGATAATCTCATTATCACCGAAATAGATCCTATAGACCCTAGTTTTAGAGCTACCCAACAAGTTAAACCCATCTCCTATATCGAGATTCAAAACCTTGTGGATGATCGTACCGCTATTGTTGAGTGGTATATCACCGATGATCACTTTTACACTTTCATTATCACTCACAAATCTCAGCATCCTCAAGTCTGGTTCACCTCAGCAGATGAGCAACAAGCTTTTTTAGATTGGCAAGAGGAATATTTGCAAGACTACCAGCAAAACCGAAAACAATGGATTGAGAAACTCTCAGAACGCCTCAACCGCCTCTCAGAAACCCTGCATATTGAGGAAATTATTAATAGCCTCCCCAGTAACTACGACCAAATCATCTTAATTCCCCATCGCTTTTTGCACCTAATACCCCTCCATGCTTTGCCTCTATCTGAAGGGGATTGCCTTCTAGATCGCTTCCCTAGAGGTGTACGTTATGCCCCCTCCTGTCAGCTACTACAACTCACTCAAAACCAAGAACGGACTAATTTTGAGCGCTTCTTAGCTATTCAAAATCCTACCAAAGACTTAGGTTATACAACTGTTGAAGTTGAAACTATCCAGCATTATTTTTCCCACGCTGATGTTTTTGCGGAAAATGCGGCCCAAAAAGCCACTCTTGTACAAGTCAAGACTAAAGATAATGGGACGAGAGAGGTTATCCAAAATTTCCAACTCAGTTTGGCAAACTGCGCTCACTTTTCCTGTCATGGCGAATTTAATTTTGAATCCCCTTTAGCATCAGCACTGCTATTAGCAGATGGAGAACGTCTAACCCTTGGAGAAATTTTTGACCTAGACCTTCCACAATGTCGTCTAGTTACTCTTTCTGCCTGCGAAACAGGGCAAACTAATTACAAAATCCTCAGTGATGAATACGTTGGGATTCCCAGTAGCTTTCTTTATGCAGGAAGTCCTAGTGTTGTCAGTAGTTTATGGCAGGTTCAGGATGTCTCAACAGCTTTTTTAATGATTAAATTCTACCAAAATCTGTTGTCGTATGAAACGGTAGCGATCGCTCTCAACCAAGCTCAAATTTGGCTGCGAAACTTGACCAAAAAGGAACTGCAAGAATGGATTTCAGAAAATAAAATCTCTCTAGATGCAACTATTAACATTAGTTTGCGTCGCAGGCTACATAAAATATCAGATAACGAGCAACCTTTTAAATCACCATTTCACTGGGCGGCTTTTTGCGCTATAGGTCAATGATAAACAAACAACGTCAAGAAGCTTATCTGAATCTGATTCAATCGCTGCTAAGTTGTCCCAGTGGCGAGAAATCGCAAATTTTGAAAGCCCACTCAGATTTAATAGATCGCGAATTGTTACAGGCGATCTCTCGTGTGATTGAGATTTTGAAAGAGAACGGCGAGCAAAATGCAGCCGATTTTTTAAGCGATCTGGCTCATCAACTAACTGAAGTAATGGGATTGTCCGCACTAGATTTGAATTCAAATCACGATGACGATGCTCGATTTGCTTTACTGATGCAGGTATTGCAGGCAGCTGCAGACGGGGACTCACAAACCTTGTATCAACGGCTGCAAGAGAATCTAGACAAACTGGACAATAAATTTGTAGCGGTTCTACGAGAATGGGCAGAAACTACTCTATCAGACATTGAGAAAGGTTTGGAAATTGCCCCTGTTTTAGGAAATTTCAGCAGCTTGATATCGCAGTTCCCACTTGGTAATCGAAGTATCAACCAAGAAATTGCTTTGGTAGGATATCAAGCGCTTACCCAAGTTTTTACACGCGATGTTTTACCTGAATATTGGGCTATGAATCAAGGAAATTTGGGGAATGCTTGCTATTATCGAATTTGTGGGAATAGAGCCGACAACTTAGAGAGGGCAATTCAATATTATGAGGCTGCGTTAGAAGTTTATACTCGGCAAGATTTCCCTCAAGAATGGGCAAACATTCAAAGCAACTTGGGAGATGCTTACCGCAACCGAATTGAGGGAGAAAAAACTGATAATTTAGAGGTAGCTATTCGCTGCGGAAAGTCAGCGTTGGAAGTGCGTACTTATAGGGATTTTCCCGAAAAGTGGGCAGCGACACAAAATAATCTAGGACTTGCTTATTGGGAGCGCATTTGGGGAGAGAAAGCAGAAAACTTAGAGGTAGCGATTGCTTGTTATCAATTCGCCCTTAAAGCACGCACGCGAGAAGAATATCCCCAACATTGGGCGGATACCCAGAATAACTTGGGATTGATTTACAGCGAGCGCATTCGAGGAGAACAAGAGGAAAACTTAGAGACAGCTATCCGTTGTTATCAAGCAGCACTAGAAATTCTTACCCTCGAAGCATCTCCCTTTGCTTGGGCAGAAACCCAAAATAATTTGGGAATTGCTTATTATCGTTGTCAGAACGAATGGGCTGACAATTTAGATAAGGCTATCCGATGCTACAGAGAAGCGTTACGAGTTTATACTCGTGAACCATTTCCCGAACAGTGGGCAATGGTTCAGAACAATCTGGGGGAAGCATATCGAAATCGGATTTATGGGGACAAAGCTGAAAATATCGAAGAAGCGAGAACATATTTCTCAGAGGCTTTGAAAGTCTACACCCGCGAAGCCTTTCCTAAAGACTGGGCAATGGTTCAAAACGGTTTAGGAATTGCTTACTTAAATCGGCTTCATGGAGAAGAATTAGAAAATTTACATCTAGCTATTAACCATCTTACAAAGGCTTTGGAAATTCATACCCGTGAAGCTTTTCCTCAAGACTATTTGGTGACGCAATTCAATTTAGGAGTTGCCTATCAGGATGTCCAGCAACTTCCGCAAGCTTTTGATACTTTTGTAGCAGCGGTCGATACAGTAGAGTTTCTGCGGGGTGAAATTTTCTCTGGTATAGGCAGAGAAATTGATAAAACTAAACTAGCTGAATCGTGGAATGACCTTTACCGCCGCACCGTAGAGGTTTGCTTAAGATTGGGTTACAACGACAAAGCCCTGAAATATGTAGAATGCAGCAAAACTCGCAATTTAGTAGAACTAATCTTTAGTCGCGACTTTAATAGCCTATTTCCTTCACAAATTGCTACTCAACTCCAGCAGCTTCAGCAGGAGATTGCCAGCAGTCAATCTCGTCTGCAAACTGGGACTGCCAATGACCCAACTGTTTTGGTACAGCGACTCCAGCATTTGAGACAGCAACAGAAAGCACTACAGGATAGTTATTTTCCCATTGGTGCTGGGTTTAAGCTTGAACCGTTTAGTCAAACGCTTGGGGAGACTACCGCGATTGTCCAGTGGTACTTCACCAGTGAGGGATTTCAAACATTTATTATCACCTGCCACAGTAGCCAACCAATTGTTTTGTCCTACGATGCGATCGCTATGGAGCGGTTAGAAAAGTGGGCTAGAGCTTATTTGCGGCTTTACAATCGGCAAAATAGTCAGTGGTGGCGTACTCAACTCCAAAGTCGCCTTCAAAAACTGGCTGAGATTTTGCGTTTCGATGACATTCTAACTAAGTTGCCCCTTAATTGTAATGAATTGATCTTGGTTCCTCATCAGGCATTGCATCTATTTCCACTTCACGCCTTACCAGTAAGGGGACAATCTTGCCTGCTGGATTGCTTTTCTAAAGGGATACGTTACGCTCCCAGTTGTCAATTACTGCAACTGGCTCAGGCGCGACAGCGCAATGATTTTACTCATCTGTTTGCAGTACAAAATCCGACAAACGACCTTAGTTATTCAAATGTGGAGATAGATGCAATTAGAGGTTATTTTGAAACGGCTGACGTTATGAAGCAAACAGCAGCAACTAAAGTATCATTGCTGGAAAGTTCTCTTAAAAAATCTCACTGCATTCACTTCTCTTGTCACGGCTATTTTGATTTGGACAATCCACTGGAGTCTGGGTTAAAGTTAACGGATGCACCGATGACTTTAGGGGAAATCTTACAACTAGACTTAGGGCAATGTCGTCTAGTGACACTCTCTGCTTGCGAAACAGGGTTTATAGATTTTACTAGCCTTAGCGATGAGTACATTGGTTTGCCCAATGGCTTTTTGTATGCTGGTAGTCCCAGCGTAGTTAGCAGTCTTTGGATGGTGAACGACCTATCTACCGCTTTTTTAATGATTAAGTTTTACCAGAATCTGCAAAGCGTTCATTCAGTTGTAGTTGCCCTCAATCAAGCTCAACTTTGGCTGAGAGATATCACAAAGGCTGAATTAAAAGCATGGATAATAGCTAATTCGCTACCGCTCGCCCCCACAATGCGGCAGAATCTCAATAAAAGGCTGCACAGGTTGCAAGATGACCAAAAACCCTTTCAAGCCCCGTTTCATTGGGCGGCATTTTGCGCGATCGGTAAGTAGTAAATTAGAGCATCTTAATAGGTGTTTCGGGGAGTTACTTTAACTCTGAGGATAATTTGATTTGGGGCATAGAAGATGATCTTCATCCCCGCTACGATTCCCTTGTCTTTGATACTTCTTATTTTGAGTTTTCTTATGCCTAGCTACTTATGTATACAATACAAAAGATACAAAAGCTAAAATATTTTCTTCATAAGGAGTTAATACTCCTTCTCTACCACCTACTGCCATTTGTTTACTCCTATTTATTATTGACCGATCGCGCAGAATGCAGCCCAGTAGAAAGGGTTCTGGAATGGCTGGGTATGATCTGACAATTTATGAAGACGACGGTGTAGATTTATCTTAAGTGTTGGATTTAGCTGCAATGGTTGTTCTAGTATCCATTGTTCTAGTTCTCTTTTTGTAATATCTCGAAACCAGATTTGAGCTTGCTGAAGTGCAACTGCGACTGTAGAACATTGTTGTAGATTTTGGTAAAATTTAATCATCAATAAAGCCGTTGATAAGTCGCTGGGTGCCCAAAGACTGCCGACTACACTAGTGCTGCCTGCAAATAAAAAAGCACCAGGAAAGCCAATGTACTCATCGCTGATGCTTTTGGTATCTATTAAGCCTGTTTCACAAGCTGATAGAGTGACTAAACGAGAATGCGAGAGGTCGAGTTCAAAAATTTCACCAAGAGTGATACTCTCACTATCTGCTAACAATAATGCTGATTTTAAAGGAGATTCAAAATTAAAGTTGCTTCGACCAGCAAAATGTAAACCATGACAAGAAAAATGTAATATCTGACTGTTAACGGCTGCTTTTTTAACAGCATCTCCTTCTAAGACATCAACATTGGTAAAAAACTGCTTTATAGTTTCTACTTCAAGATCTGCAAATGGTAGATCGTTATTAGGGTTTTGAATAGCTAAAAAATTGTTAAAATCAGGGCGTTTTCTGTTCTGAAGTATTTTTAATAGTTGACAACTGGGTACATACCGTACTCCCCCAGAAACGTGGTCAAGAAGACACGCTCCATCTGCAAGTAGAAGGGCATGAAGAGGCAGTGAATGTAGGAAACGATGAGGAATTAAAATTAATTGCTCGCAAGTTGCAGGAATACAGCTCATAATCTGATCTAAATTTAGGATTTGAGCAAGGTACTGGATGCGCTGTAACAGTTCATTTCGCCACCGTTGTCTATTTTTTATATAATCTTGAAAATATTCATTAGATAATTTAATTAATTGCAAGCAAGCCTCGATTGAAGACTGTACAACTAAAGGAAAATTAGACTGCTTTGTAAGAATAAAAGTATGAAAAATATCATCTTGTATATACCACTCTATAATTGCAGTTCTTTCATCTGGGATAATAGATTGAATTTGAGCAAAAGTGATAGGTTCAATACGTTGGGTAACAATGAATTCTGGATCAATTGGGAGAATTTCACGATTAATTAACTCATCTAACTGTTGCTGTAATTGACTGAGTTGAGTCCGATTTTGTGGAATAAGCGAACTATCACCTAACAACAAACTGTCATCTAGAAAAGTTTCATCGTCAAGAAGTCGATTTTTATATTTGCTTTGAAGCCGTAACTGCTCTATTGAAATTTCCAAACGCAGGCGTTGTAATTCGTTCAGGATAGAGTCTGGAATATTGCCTTTTGGGTAGAGATTGTAGTTCGCAAGGAGTTCTACCAAGCTACGTGCTTTACTTCGTTCAACGTATTCAATAGCTTTGTCGGCATAACCTAGTTGTAGGCATACTTCTACCATCCGTTGATAAGCTTTGTTTGACTGTTCAGTAAATTCTTGTTTTTCTCCTTTAATTTCCCATCGATAAAATGTCTTACCCTGAAACGACTCCAAGCTATCAATTATGTTAGTTAAGGCATCGTAAGCGCTAGTTAACTGGTAGGTATCTCGATATACAAGAGCGAGGTTGAATAGAGTTTCTAAATGGTTTTGGGGAAAAGAAGTAGGAGTATAAACCTGCAAAGCATTTTGAAAACAGTTGATAGCTCTTTCTAGATTATTGCTGCGATCGCCTCCTATTTGTTCTATGTAGGTAATCCCTAAATTTTTCTGGGTTTCTGCCCATTGTTGAGGAAATAATGTCCGAGTGTAAACCTGTAAAGCATTCTCAAAGCAATTAATAGCTCGTTCTATATTATCTGCACGCTCTCCTCGAATGCGATCCCGATAGGCAATCCCAAGATTATTTTGAGTATTTGCCCAATCAACAGGAAAAGCCTCATGGGAGTATAGTTGCAAAGCAGCTTCAAAACAATTAATAGCTTGTTCTAAGTTTTCTGAGCGATCACCGACAATGCGATCATAATAGGCAAAACCTAGATTGTTCATAGTTGCTGCCCAGTTTATAGGAAATGCTTGACGAGTGTAAACCTGTAAAGCATTTTGACAGCAGTATACTGCTAGTTCTAAATTTTCTGCCTGTTCACCCCTAATACGTTGTCTGTAAGCTACTGCTAAATTGCTTTGAGTTTCTGCCCAGTTGTAGGGAAAATTTTGACGTGTATAAACTTGTAAAGCATTTTGCAAGCAACTAATAGCTTTTTCTAAATTTTCTGCCCGATCGCTGCGAATACGTTCTGCGTAGGCTACCGCCAGATTATTTTGAATGTCTGCCCAACCTTCAGGGAACTCATGGCGAGTGTATATCTCCAAAGCAGCTAAGAAACAAGTTATACCCATCTCTAAATTTTCTGCCCTTTCTCCCCAAATGCGCTGACTGTAAGCTCTACCTAGATTGTTTTGAGTCATTGCCCATTGAGTAGGGAAAGCTACCTGAGTTTGTACTTGTAAAGCTGACTGAAAACAAGTTATACCCATCTCTAAATTTTCTGCCCTTTTTCCCCAAATGCGCTGACTGTAAGCTCTACCTAGATTGTTTTGAGTCATTGCCCACTGTTCGGGGTAATTCACAACAGAGTATATTTGTAAAGCTGACTGAAAACAAGTTATACCCATCTCTAAATTTTCTGCTTTTTCTCCCCTAATTCGGTCAATATAGGCAACAGCTAGATGATTTTGGAGGCTCGCCCATAGTTGTGGGAAATTATCCTGAGTAAAAATGCCTAAAGCAATTTCGTAACCAGTAATAGCAATCTCCAAATTATTTGCCCTATTTCCCAGTGGGAACTGAGTCAGTAAATTGCTAAGAGTTACAATACTTGCTACAATTTTTCGTGCTTGATCTAGTTCTTCTAGCGGCACAAAAAATGCTATGCAGTTACGCAATAACGTAGCAAAACTATCATCAAACTTGTCTAAGTTCTCTTGTAAAATTGGGTAAACTATTTCGGGATTACCTTTACTGTCTGAGATAATTTGTAGCAATCTTAGTAAGAAATCTAGGTCTACTTTAATTAAAGGAACTTCATCAGGAATCGATAAATTAACTCCAGCAATCTCAACCTGAAGTTCCCGCCTTTGCAGTTTGCTAAATTCTTCCGCCGCACCTTCTAAATCCCCAGTAGTATAACTCAACATTCCACGAGCATAAGTAATCAGTGGTGCTTCAAATTCCACCAATGCTTCTGGAACAGCTTCTATAAATGATGCTAAACGAAACAGTTCTTTCCAGTTTTTCTGTTTCAACCTTGACTCTATAGCTTTTGCGAATTCACGACTCAGATTTTCTGGCTTAGTAGAAGCAAGTGCTGTCCAATATTGAGGCTTGGTTAAATCTTCTCCCTGTCCTTCTTCACTGCCAAATTGCTGTTTTAAATAATAAGTATAAAACTCGGCTAATTTATCTAATTGCTGTTTGCCAAAACGCTCATCTTCCTTAAGTTCTGTTAGCAACAAATTTCGTACAGCAACATCCATTTCGTAAAGTTCATAACCCACCTCACGACACAAACGAGACAGAAGTATGCGAGCAACTGCTGTCCAGGGAGCTTGGGGTACAAAGCGCAGCCAAATTTGGTAAAGTAAGTCTGGTGTGAGTGTTTGTGGAAATGCTGCATGACAAGCTAAGTCGAAGTGTGCTTGATCAAATTTTTGAGCAAATCCTATGATTCGCTCCATAGCTATGTCCAAATTTGTTGCTTTAGCTTTGCTCATAATAACTATCATTACATCCACTGATAGGGATGCTCCCAGTAAACGTAGCGACCGCGTAAAGTATTAATAGCTGCACTAAGTCCCTCACGACTCATTTCAAACATTGGTACAAAACGAGCGATTTTATCAGCAGTGGTATACTGCCAACTATCGTTGGGCATGGGATTCAACCAAGCATAATAATTTACTGATTGCTGAAGTTGCTCAACAAACTTTTGCGTATACTCAACTCGTTCTGGATTATAGTTACCTCGCGCAGCACCAGCATCGCTAACAATTAGTATGGATGTTTTTTTATCAATAGATTCCAGAAAATTTGTAATTCGTTGAGCTTCCAGTCTAGTTGAGTCACTAAAAAGATATTTTTCAGGATAGTTCTGAAAGTAATAAACACTGGTTTGCTTAATGTTTCCACCCCGTTTAGCTTTGTCTATTAATTGACGGGAGAGATGATGAAAAGGCACCATTGAGCCACCTTGATCAACCAGTAATACCAGTTTAACTTGATTGGTATAGCGTGACATCATCACTGGTTCAGTTAAAATCCCGTAGCGACAATTTTTTTCTACTGTACCTGCTATGTCTAACTCCTTCAATGTACCTTCGCGCACCCAACGACGTAGAAAACGCCAACCTTGCTTCATCTCTCTGCTGGTTACTGGTAGGTATTGTGCTGATAAATCTGTGGGGTAGTAACTTGTTTCAAAGTTACTAGGCTGATTGCTGCGAAGTGCTTGAATTACCTGTTCTGGTTCAATTTCTTGCACTATATCAGCAGTTGAACTTGCTTCAGTAACGGGTTTTTGAGGCTGAGTTGGTTGATTTTCAACTGTTGGCTGATTAGGTTCTTCGGAAATAGGTGTTGATGTTGATGTAGAAGAACCAACAGTTTCTTCTTGCTTTGTTAATGAATTTACAGCTTGAGGTGTTTCGTTTTTTTTAGCTGTTTCGACCGCAGGTTTTACTGGTTCGGTAGTGGAAGATTGATTTATATGAGTTTGGGGTTGAGCTAGCACTTCATCAAAAAGCCGATTGAGTAAACGGGCTTCTTGCTCAGATTTTGTCCATAGTGTACAGCAAAATCGCTCTAATGTTTGGCGATCGCCCATACCAAATCCTGCTTGCAACGCCTGTAGTGCCAACATATAATCTTCAACACCCAAGGGAAAACCGTATGACCGCAATTTATTAAATAAAATTAACAAAGCATTGAGTAAAGGAATTTCAACGGGATTCATTTTTGTTCCTCCTGTGACGGAAGCAAGTAGTCCCGATAATCCTTCCAATACTTTAATAAAACTCCAGCAAATGGAAGTTCTCCTTCGAGTTTACTCAAAGCCTCATCTTCGGGATATTCTCGCAATATTGTAAACCAGTCAATTAACTCACTGGTACTCACTTTTTTACCAGTTTTACCAATATTTTCTTCCATCTTGTTTCGCAGTTGTAGAAAGCGGCTAACAGATGCTCCTATAACTGCTGGTTGTGATTTCGGGAAATGGGCGTTAATAATGTTGATTAGTTCAGATTCTTGAGGAAATTTAATATAGTGGAATAAGCAACGACGTAAGAAAGCATCAGGTAAATCTTTTTCATCATTGCTAGTAATAAATATAATTGGAGGCTGCTTTGGGTTTGCTTTGATTTCCTCTCCTGTTTCCTGAATAGGAAAACACCCCTCATCTAATGCTTGAAGTAAATCGTTGGGAAAGTCAATATCGGCTTTATCAATTTCATCGATAAGAACTACAGTACGTTGCGAATTGTCCCGCGAGTTCTGAAACGCACGACCTAAAGGACCAAGTTTGATATAATTTTTAGGGTCGTTCACTTTTGAACGTTTCTGCTCATCATGCTGTGCTAATTGAGCATCCTGAAGACGAGCGATCGCATCATAAGTGTAAAAACCATCTTTTGCCCTAGTGGTAGACTGGATATACCAAGACTCATAAGGGAAACCTAGTTCATCTGCCACAGCACGAGCCAAGCGAGTTTTACCACAACCTGGTTCTCCTTTGAGCAACAAAGGGCGTTTTTGTAAAAAAATTGTCAGGTTTACTGCTTCAATCAACTCAGGCGCGGGTATATAAGGCTCACGCCCATTAAATTCGGATTTACCTGTATAAATGCGGGGTATTACTGAATCAACCATTGTGTTAATTTTCCTTTCCAACTAGAACACCTGAATCAACTTTTGTGCTAACTCTCTTTCCCAACTGGTATTACAGTACTGACAAATTCTTTCGTAAACAAGTTCAGGAACAACTTCTTGAGAACTTTCCAGTAATATATCAACACATAAACTTTCAGGTACTACCTTCTCTCTGACTGCTACTCGCAACCAACTAGCTAGCTTTGTACGGGGAAATTTTGTGTCGAGGAGCAAGCTTAAGGGAATTTTGGGGTATTGTGGGTGATTAACTTCCTCAGCCAAAGAAACCCCTGATGTACAGACTCCTCCTTTATTATCAATTAAAAACATCACCAAATATGTTTCTTTGTGATTAGCTTGTTCTACAATAGGTTGCCAAAAATCTTGAATTAATTCATCCAAAAAGCTCAATCTATCGCTTTGATAAATTCCATAAAATATAAAAATTAAATTTTGAAATCGCAATGCTTGAAAAATTTTATCCATTATTTGTTCTGGCGATAACCCAGTAGGCTGGTTGCCATGAACAAACCTTCGTCCAACTTCTTCCCAGACATCATAAATGTTCTTCTGATTGCTAAGTTTAACAACAATTTCTCTGCGTTCTCCATTTTTTAATTCTTGTAATTGCAACAGTCGAGTAACTAAAGGTAATTGCCCAAATTGATGATTACCATGAACTAAAAAAGCTGCTGTTTTATGAGGAAATTTTTGCCAGTCTAGAGATGTTATTACTTTATCTTCCTGCTCGTCAAAGTCAATATCGAGAATCGAGTGAAAAAGTTTTTGCTTATCTAGAAAAAAATGTGTATCTAATGCTTGATCTTGAACTGAGATTTGTTCAACTTTGACATATAAATCATTAATTTCGCTCCAACGGGCGTTCTCTTGATGACAATTATCTCGTAAGGATTGCACAAACCGGGGAAATATCCAACCATACTGGGCATGTTTACTTTTAAGAAGTATAGGCAAATTATTCATAACTAGATGAAATCGACTTTTTTCTTCTACTAATTCGTCTACTAAAAAAGAAAATTCTTGCTGTGCTTCGCAAAATGCATAAAGACTGTCATAATTTTTAAATTGCGGACAAGTCAGAAAAACTTTTTGGCATTGCGAAGACAGGACAGATGGTAGCTCCACCAATCAATCTCCCAAAAGTTTATACTGCTCCAGCAATTGCTGGGATATTTCCAAGGCATCCTGATAATCTCTCACTAATTCTTGCAGTTCTCCTTCAGTCTCCACACCCAAGATATCCTGCAAATCATCAGGTAATTCATCACCAATACCAGCCGCTTCTGCTGTGCTACCTGATTGTAATTTGGTTTCTACCTCTATTTGAGCAGCAGCAATAATTTCTTGGATCTCTGATAATAAGAATTCGCGCCGCTTCAGAGCTAATTCTTTTACCCGTCTGATAACGAAAAGCCATTCACCTATTTTTTGTCGGCGTTCTAGTTCAGTAGTAAGAACAGAGTCAAGTATATGTTCTTTGACTGTTTGCAATAGTAGCCACCAAGGTTCATCACGGAACTCTTCTTGGCTCAATCTCTTAATTCCTAATACTTGAATGACGGCATAAGAAAGACGATTAAGCAAACTTCCGCTAGTTTTATCTCTCAATCGTCTATCTGCATCAATTTGCAGAAATTGAGGTGAAGGCCAATCTGCATCGCTATGGGAACCGTAGACAAAATAGTAGCCAGTTTTTAAATCCGCTACGTTGAAATCCATGACTAAGGTAAACAAGTTTTGTTGGCTGCCTTCCTGCGCTAGATAACTCAATAATCTGCCCACAATATCAGTAACTTTGACAGCTACAGCCCAATCTGGTCGTAATGACAACTTCGCCACTAAATCGGCTTGTTTGATATGGTCTACGAATTTTTGTATGGGTTTCCCCTGCAACACTGTATATTTGATGTTAATCCGCAATGAATCACTAGAGCTAGCAGGAAGCCATTCAGTTAAATTAGTGCTAAGACCCAAACGACAAGGAGTGTTTCTTTGAATTGTAGATATTTGATGTAGGCTTTGGGTAGGAGAATTGGGTTGAAATGAGCTTGTCACAGAAGAACTAAATGTCACTAAATCAGCCTTACCCAGGAAATTCGCTTGAAAAAATGTCTGAGCATCGTGCAGCTTAACTAGGAAGTAACTGTTGTCAAATTCCAGTTTGAATGCAGGGGGAGGTTGGTCTTGTAGGTAAAAAGGTTGACTAGCACCTGTTGGCATGATTTACTCCTGATTTTGGCTTTGTGCGGCTATGATTTCATCATACAGTTTAGGACGATTGTGCTGCAAATCACTCAAGATAGATTGAATTTTCGTGGCTTCCCGCAATTTGTGAGTTTCGTTTTCGCCGTTGTGCAGTGCCACTACCCGAAAGTTAGTTACATTCAATACAGGTGCGCCTGATGTTCCTTCTTCGGTAGGGGCGCTATGGAGAATACGGTTGCTATCCAAATCAGACTTATAAAATCCACCAGAACGCTGCTGCGGCTGTCCTTTGGGATGCTGAATTACATAGAGCTGCGTCCCTAGGGTGAAAGGTATATCTACATCCAATCTCAGAAATCTTCGGTGTTTTAGCGGAGAATCCTGACGATCGCGCAACCGCACAACAGCATAATCTAATTCCAGATTGTCGTGTTCCATTTGCACCAAGTCATATTCAATCCCAACGCCTGCTTGGATAAAGTCAAAAGTGAAGACGCTATTGGCTATTTGCTTTTGCAGATCGGATGCACTAATTCGTGGCTCTGTTTTGGGATTTCTAGCTTCCATGACATGCCAACAAGTTAATGCCAGTTGAGAAGTCACCAGCCACCCCGTACCTGTAGGTATTTGCCTCATGTTCCCATTGACAATTTTGGGGACACTCACACGAGCAACTGCACGAGCGCAATTCAGCAGTTTCTCATCTGCTGCAATGTAAAACATCGGCTCACCTTTGGGGTTGGCTTCTGCTTTACGTTCATCTATACTTTGTAAAACTATGAGATTAGGCTTACTATTAGACTTAAGTGCAAGTATAGGTTCAAGTTCTTGTATTAGTTCAGATAAAGTCTGATGTAACTCTTTTACTGGATCTATTTGCTTTGTTAATAAACGCAGCAGTATCATTAAGACATTTTCTTTGGTATCATTTCGATATTCATCATCTAAGTAAGCAATTACTCTCTGCGCTCGTTCATCTCGACTACTAGTTTCTGGTAAATTATTACACCACGGTTTTATCACATCATTGGAATCAAAAAAATCGATTAGTCGGTCATTAGACCTAAACTGATCGCAATTCGACAAAGTTCTCCATAGTCGAGGATATATATTTTCAGGAATCCCAGGCATATCATTTATTACAGCTACATGCTCATGATAGTATAGATTCTCAGGGAAACTGGGGACAGCAGGTTGCTTCCATGCGTTACTGCTAAACTTAAATTAATTCTCAACTGGTGCAGTGACAATACTTTCTTGGACAGTAGCTTTGAGAAGTTGCAAGCGATCGCTCATCGCTTCTAAGAAGCATATATCTGCTTGAATTTGTTATTGCAATTTGTTACGGACATGGTGTAAAAACTGTTGCCATAACTCTAAGTTAGTCTCTGGTAGCGATTCCAGTTTTTGGAGTTTAGTTCTGTAATTTTGTTCGTTGACAGCTATAGTATTTTTGTGGCTTGACAGTTCACCCAAGTAGCGAGCATACTCCAAGGCTATTTGGCGTAAATCTACCTGTAACTGCCTTAACTGCAACTGCTGATTTGCAGCTTGAGTAATTTGATGAAAGCGTCGTTCGTAATCTGGCAATTTGCCGTAAAGTTTTTTGGGTAGTGCTAAATAGGTAAGGATGGGCGGTGCGAAGCGCCGCCCATCCTTACCACAATAAATCCTTTCCTTTTTAGGACTACCCTAAATACTCAGTAGCCCTAGTTATCGCCACGTATAAAAGCCTCGCCTCATCCGCGATCGCCTGAGACTGATTTGGCATAAACCCAACACCCGCAATAAACACCACTGGAAACTCCAGACCTTTGCTACTGTGCATCGTTAGTAGTTTCACGCTTTACGCTTCAGGGTGGTAACGCTTACTGTTACTGTCTTCGTTTAACCATTCCACAGGTATACCGACATCTTTCAAGGCACGGCTCAGTGATCGCCCCATGAAGTCCGAACGGTACAAGATCGCTATGTCATTCCAAGCAATTCCGCGATCACGATATTTTAGAATGCGATCGCAGATATGTCTTATCTCTGCTGAAAAACTACTTAGCCTTGTAAAAGTAGGCTTTGCACCATGCCTGCAAGTATTTACTAATTTTAGGGATTTGCCTTAAGTTATCGACAAATACGAATTTGTGGAATAACAACAAACCAATCTTGCATGATTTCACCAGTTACAGGATCGTTTTGTATGTGTCTGTAAATGCCTCTTACAGTTATTTCCCCATTTCTAAATACAAAGCTATTAAGGCTAATACCTTTTTGTATTAACTCTTGACTTTTGCTTCTAGATAAAGCCCCAATTTTTATATTGTCTGTAGTACGGATATCCCAGCTATTACCCCAATAAGACACCTTGAGCAATAAGCGATCGCCTTCATGGAGATTTTTAATAATTTCTTGCTTATTTTGAGTGTCTGGATCACCTAAGTTAATATCTTTTGGGGTCATGTCTGCATAATAAATAAATTGTGGTAAATCGATAGTTGAAATCCTAATGGGATAGGGCATAGCTTCAGCCTCTCTCACAAATTGGCTATCCGAAGTCCTAGTTATGATTAGTTTCTCTTTAGCGCGAGTCATGCCAACATAGAATAGTCTTCGCTCGGACTCAATTTGGTCTCTACGCTCAGAGAAACCATCAGCAATTAAGATGACATAGCGAAACTCAAGCCCTTTTGCTCCATGACAGGTAGTAACCAATATTTCATCATGTTCGATCGAAACATCAGGGCTTTCATTGAATTCGTAAATTGAGGTAATAATCTCACTAATCGTAATTGGAGTAGATAAATCTTCAAAGCCGTATCCTCTTTCCTTATCAATATCCTCAGCAATTTTAATTAGTGTCTTAACAGTTGGCTCGAATAAATTTCGGCTAGTCTTTTCAAAGAATTGAACAAAGTAGGATTGTACCGACTCTTGCTTAGAAAGGACATGATGCGAGTTTTCTTCTAGGTAAGTAATTAAAAGTTGAGTTGATAGATTGCGAATTAATTTTATCCCAACGCTTTTAAGAGAATAAGTAGGTATTCCAGCATTAAGATCTAGTAAGACTCTTACTTCATTGAGGTTGTCCCAGTTTCTGGCTAAAATGGCAATTTCGTTGTATTGAATGCCTAAATCTCGCCATTTTTTTACTTGTAGCATGATGTATTTTGCTTGATGGGCAACACTGTCAAATCTTAGATCTTGTGGTTCTAGTTCGCTTTGTACTACTCGGTCATTGTCAATTCTGACCTGTTGATCTTCACCACTTTTTAGGCGATCGCTATTATGTAGAATTAATCGATTTGATGCAGCAATAATCGGCTCAGTAGAGCGGTAGTTCTCGGTAAGTAAAAACTGCTTTGCTTGATATTCAGCTTGGAAAGATCGGATATATCTATTGCTAGTGCCTCGCCATTCATAGATGTTTTGATCGTCATCGCCAATTACACAAATATTAGTTTGGACTGAGCGAGATTGCTCTTCAGCGCTTTGATTTTGCAATCCCGCAATTAGTTTTACCAAGCGATATTCTTGCTCGGCAACATCTTGATATTCATCTACAAAAATATACTCGGTACAGCCTAAAAGCTTGATAATCTGTAATTGTCGATCTTCATCTTCTATATCTTCCTCAATTAAATCGCAGGCATCTTTTATCAGATTGGTGAATAGAGCATTTGAATCTTGAGAAGAAATGCGCGTTGGATCGACGGTACGTCCGAGAATAGCTAAGGCTAGTCCATGAAAAGTATTAACCCTAAGTCGAGAAGCTGCGGCTCCAATCAGTGTCTGCAAACGCATTCTTAGCTCTCGAACAGCGTTTCGGTTATATGCTAAAGCAATAATACGAGCGGGGTCTACTCTTTTGACTTTAACTAGATAGGCTATTCGGTGGACGATGGTGCGAGTTTTGCCAGAACCGGGTCCTGCGATGACCGATATTGCTGGATCTTCAGACAAGACTATTTCATGCTGAATGGGATTGAGGGGACTGACAATAAGATCGTAATCTTGCTGGGTAACTGGTCGCTTAGCAGCATCATCATCGGTGTTGGGATAAGCGGTAGTAAAATCTGAACGTGAGAGAGAAAAATATTTCTCTATATACTCCTGTGGGTCGCAATCTTTTTGCTTGTGCCGTTCGCCATAGTCAAGCATGATGTGAGTTCGGCGGACTTGCTCTTCGTAATGAAGCTTGACCGTTCTTGGATATTCTCTTTCAATTTTTGTTACCTTAGCAGTCTTAATTACTCTAACTTTCATAGACTGCTGAAACAGGTTTAAGCCATCGGCAATTCTTACGATTCTATGGCGATGCATCCAAGCTAAGGCTTTTTCTAAATCCTGTAATTCCCATACTATAGGACTAGAAAGCTGATTTACTGCTGAAAGCAATTGAACTAAATCTTGTCTTAGATGAAGCTTAGATCCACTAAGTTCGCCAAGAGATGAATATATGACCTCGATTATCTTTTCAATAAAAATTCTATGGGTATCTAAATGTTCGGGTACAGAAAAATTATTTACTATGACCACATCGCGATTAAACTGTTTTAAATCTAGCCATTTTAGGGATTTCCACCCCTCTAAAATTTCCAGAATTTTCCCCGCACTCAATTTTTGATTATGAGATGGATCTAGTCTTGTAGCCAGTCCTTTACAGTTGATTTGCCTTTGTTCGCGATCGCCTATGAGATTTACGATCTCTTCAACGATCTGCTCTTCTAAAGTTTTATGCTTTTCGTAAATATTTCTGGCATCATTCTTCCTATTACCTTTATCAATTTTGGTGATGAGTAGAATGATTGGGATCTTTGATGTGCATACATTTGCAATGTCCAATTCATTAATATACTTCTTTAAGACTTTGATATTGATACCTGCGCGTTCGCTCAACTTTTCTAGGGGATAAGGTGCAGTTTTATCTTGGCAGTAAGCTTTAGCGATGTGCATAGCTGAAATCAATCTATGAAATTCTTCTGTACGTTCCTTGGGTAAATTATTAGCACGAGCATAGAGATCGAATACTTTATGAGAATCTTCAGGAGATTGTTGAAGAAGTTCAAATTCTACGAAAGTAGACTGGTTTTCTGCCCGTTCGACCATACCGAAGGCTTCGAGATATTGTAGAGCTACTTTGATTTTTGTATCTTTCTGCTCGTACTCTAAAGCGAATTCTTCGTCGAGGTCGCTACTTTGGAATATTTCATTTACCGACACCCAGAAATAATCTTCTGAAACCTTCCCAGTTTGAATGCTATCGCGGAGAGAGCGAACGGCAATAAATAAGTTTCGTAAATCGGTTTCTGATAGCTGATTTAGACTCTGAAGAAAGAAAGTCGTGTCAGCATCTTGAGGGTCAAATAGTAACGTGCAGATAGCTGGGTGTTCGTCTCGCCCTGCCCTCCCTGCTTCTTGGACGTATGACTCTAAATTGCCAGTTATACTGTGATGAATAACCGATCTTACATCTGGGCGATCGATTCCCATACCAAAAGCACAAGTCGCTACAATTACATTTACTTCTTTGGCTTTAAACTTTTCTAAAATTTCTTGCTTATCTTCTCTTGAGATTTTGCCGTGATAAAATCTTGCATCAATTTGATTTTCGTTGAGCAAACCTGCTATTTTCTCAGTGTTTTTACGAGTTGCTGTATAGACTAGAATCGCGCCGTCCTGTGAGAGTGCACTTCTAACTTGTTCGATGGCTAACCGATCTTTATCTTGCTTATTAGCAGATACAACCCGATATTTTAGATTTTTCCGAATGCTACTTGAGGATATTTCGGTAATCTGGATGCCATTATCTTCAAATAGTTCTTTGATATCTGACCGTACATCAAGTGTAGCAGTTGCGGTCAAAAATGCCATTAGAGGTAGATCGCGCTTTTGCTCTTGATAGAGTTCGACAATAAATTTAGGAGCATAACGATAATCTGGTCTAAAATCATGTCCCCACTGGCTAATACAGTGTGCCTCGTCAAACACGATTAGGGATGGCAAACGTTCTTCAAGCAAAGATCTGATGCTAAGTGATCGCAATTGTTCGGGGCTGATAAAGAGTAGATCTTTTCCTCCATTCCGTAATTCATCTAATCTCTCTCGTCTTTCAGAAGCTGTAATATTCCCATTGATAAAGGTAGAAAAAATAAACCCTTTTTCTTCGAGTCCTTTTACTTGGTCTTCCATTAATGCCTGAAGAGGCGAGATAACGATAGTAAAGCCTTTTTGCCTCTGAGATAGCATCCAAGCAGGAAGCTGATAGCAAAGGGATTTGCCGCCGCCAGTTGCCATCAAGATTAGAGGATTTTTACCTGCAAGAATATCTTGTATCGCATTTTCTTGGATAGAACGAAAGCCTGAAACCTTAAAGTCTTTTAAATATGGTTGATAGGTAAATTCTCGTGGAAATTTAACTGGGCGTAACTGGTTAAAAATAGAAGGAAAATCTGGGAGTCGGCTTATCCATCCTCCTAACGGCTGTTTTGTTTTAGTGATGTTAGATTCATAATTCCAATCAAGTATTCCAGCTACACATAACTTTTGGTCAAAACTGAGTGTGGTTGCTTGATCGATAAAGCTAATGAAGTTTTCGATATCTAGCTCGGAGATCGCCTCTGGTGGTAGCTCATTGGTATTAGGTAACAAGCATTTATCTATAGCAAAAAATTGACGATATGCCTCACTTGCTAAGTCTTCTCCGCAACTGAACAAATAAGCGTATATATCCAAAAGTTTTGCTGGCTTAGTCTTCAGAGCATTTAAAATTGCCTCTAATAGGCTTCTAGTCGCGAGAGCATCTTCAAGGGGATTATTGGTTGCATATTCGCTGAGCTTGTAGTCTTTGCTGAGTTTGTGCGATCGCTCTAAGGGAAATGCGATGATCGATAGCTCTAACGTGTCGATAATTACCCAAGGATCGAGCGTCGGAAACCGAGTAATTAGATATTTATAATCAAAGCGACGAAAATTATGTCCACAAATATGTAAGCCTTGGTCGCGTAAAGACTCTAAGCTTGTTTGAGCAGATTCAATTACTTTAAAGTCTTGTTCCAGAATTAAAGATGCTGAACCTATTCGATGAATTTCTTCTTTCAGATCTACTTCAAGATCGATATAAGCGTATTTTCTGAGGATCTTATCTATACTGCTATTAAGAAAAATCTTCTCTGGAATAGAACTATCGCTAGGTAAACTGTCGATCATGTCATTTAAGTGATTATCTAAATTTGGAAAAATATGCCAACAGATGCGGTTAATTTGTTGTTGTGAAAGGGGTGTATCGAATTGGTACGGAAACATGTCCCGCAATCGTTGTCTAAACTCCTCTTTATCAATACCCTCAAGCATCTCATCTTGGCAGATGACCAAATTTGACTCTATGACTTCGCCTAACCCTTGCTTATCAAAAATTGCTCTGGTGATATTGGTAAACACTACACCATAGCCATAGGGGACGATACATTTACCAGCGTAGTCTCTAGCGATCGCATGGACTAGATCGGCATCACGTTCTAAGAGCTTCACTACATGAAGGACATAGTTTCGGGCTTGTTCTAGGGGATTTTTGACTTGTTTGGGTTCGCCAGTGTTGCGATCGGCGATCGTCCAGTTGGCTCTAGTGACATGTTTGATCGTGTCGATTTTCCAGTCTTTGACCTCTAGTACAAGCAATCCGCGCAGCGGGTGCAAGACAATGAAATCGGGGTGCAGTTGCTTTTTGCCGATGGGTACGTCGTACCAGATTAGATAATCGTCGTCGAGTTTCTGCTCTAATCTCACCGCAAAGCGTTTTTCGCCTGATGTCATTCTGGCGACGCAACTATTCAGAGAGGGGATAAGAGAGGGCATATATCATTATTCCCTAAATATCATATGAATATGATATTGATTAAACTTAAATTATTGAACCCGATCCTCTCATCACTATGGAATTACCAACCGCAGATAATAGCTGGATTGATAGTACGCAAGAACACAATCCAGAGCTTTTTCAAAAGGCAAGCCACATCCTTGAAACTAATCTCTACTGCACATTATCTACCGCTTCCCCTGATGGTGAACCTTGGGTTAGTCCTGTCTTTTTTGCCTTCGATCGGCAGTGGCATCTGTATTGGTGTTCAGCCGTTGCATCTAAACACTCACAAAACATTGAGCAAAATCAAGGAAAAGTAGCAGTTGCTATTTTCGATTCAACAGTTGCAGAGGCTACTGGAAAAGGATTGTACTTTTATGGTATTGCCCAACAAGTGCAAACAGAATTATTACCTGTAGTACTTGAATTGACTTATCAACGGTCTAGCAAGCTCAGAAAGATGAAAACTGCTGAAGATTTTGCCGTGGATTCAGTTCGTCAACTATATCAATTTGTCCCTGAAAAGGCATGGCTCACAGGCGAAAGATTACCTGTTGGCGATCATCTTGTTGACACTAAAATTGCTATTGATTTGAAATGGTGCAATCTACAAGAAAAGCACTAAATGCAGGAACAGGTGGTTCGACATTTTTAGAGCATTGGGATGAGATCGGGTGTGAGGGTAATGGGATATGTGTACATTGCTATTTCTGTTTATCCTTTTGTCTAGCGCGGTCAAACTGGCGGCGTTTCCTTCGGTAAGTATTGCTTTTAAGTGAAATGAGTTGATAGAAGCTGTCTATCAGGAAATCTAGGAACTGTCGAAGGTGCGATCGCTTTTCCATGATGTTTTATCCTAGAGCGGATTTGAGTATTTTCTAATTTATGATTGACAATTTTTCTCTTTCTATAATTTCATTCACTCGCGAATATAGAGACTATAGATATAACCTTTTCTTCCATCAGGAATGATAATTGGATACCAACCTTCACCTTTCTTTATTGCTAATTGCTGCTGTTCAGATAATTTGGAAAAGGAAATAACATCAACTTGCACAACAGTACCATAGGGAAGTCGAGCAATCACTTCATAATTTAAACCTTGACCTGCACGCACATTAACTGTTTCTCCCTCAATCATAACTGTAGATTGAGATTGACTCTGAGAAGTTTGTTGATTGTCAGCCGTTATAAGTTCTTGAATCAATGTAGGATCGCAGTCTTCAATCGTAGCTCGTAGCTCTTTAACTCTTTTGTATAAAAGTATGGTTTGCTCTTGAAATTCAGATTTAGAATTCTCTTTATCATCATTTAGAGATTCAATTAAGTCTGATAGGCTGGGGATATTTAAGAGACGTTTAAGATTTTTTTTTAAACATTGTCTTAAGTTGGATTCTAATTCTGGCGGCAATTCATAGCCCTTACTTTTTTGACTGGAAGTTGGTTTACTAGAAGGTTGCTCTATTTTTATATCAGCAGTTTTTTTTGTAGGAGTAAATGAAGAAAAGAAGTCTTCAACCATTGATATGTTTGCAAGTAAAACTGCACTTAGCATCGCCAGAATAATCAGACCAACTGGAGTATTCGCTGAGTCTTCCTTATTAGGAGAGCTTCCAGATGGAGCAATATCTTTTAATCCAATTGTTACTTTAATTGTATTGTTTTCGCCTCTAAAATCAAAATTAGATGGCTTAGGATCAGTCAATTCAAAGTTGTCTGGTGCAGTTATTGTGACTGTATATTTCCCAGAAGGTAGGTTGTTAAATTCGTGGCTATTAGGAACATTGATAACTGCATTAGAGATCTCTTTATCAGATGCATTCTTTAGACTAACTTTAAATGGGATTATTCTATCTGGCATGGTTATTAGCTAGCTTGAATGCGATCGGGTCTCAGGGTAATAATGTGGTCATGGTTTATCGTTTCTTTCGTCTAGCGCGATCGCTCTTGGCATTGTTTTCATTTACTACCCAATCAATAAATCATGCTACAAGATCGTTTAGATGCTTCCCAGACATTAACGCTATAAGATTGGATTCAATGAATTTGGGATCGATTTCACTGGATTTATGACCACTAGCTATTAATTTTGAAGCCATATCTGATACTTGCTCTTTAATAAGAGCATCTATCTTATCTAGACCAATTGTGAAGTAAATCATAAATTCTGGTATGCCCTCAAACTTGCAGTCCCACTCAGTCCACTTATAACGGATGTCTACTTTCTTTTTTAAAACCTTCGTAAATGCTCTCTCGAAGTATTTGCGATTGCTTTGCAGAACCATAAACAGAGGAATGCAGTTTTTATCGTTAGGATGACGGGGAATACCAATAACAGCAACACATTTGAGGTCTTCTAACTCTACAGACTCAATGGTAGAAAACTTGAATATGCAACGAAGCTCATTTATTAAGCGAGGTTTAACTTCTTTATGAAGTTGGGATAAATCATACATATGAGAATTTTCCTAAATTAATTTCTAAGAGAATGGATTAAAGTTAAAAATTGCGATCGCTACTCCTAACTTCTAAGTCTTGTTGAACTCTAACCTCCCCACATAGTCGAAGTTGCCTCTATTTTCAGTTGAAGTAAATAAACTCACCTCATAGTTTCCAGAGCTAGGAAGAGGACAAGAAACTTGGCTATCCTGAATAGGTTGACCGCAGTTCTGCGAACCACTGCTCCCTTTAGGACTGTAACTAGCCAAGATCCAACGCTTCTGAGGGTTAGCTAGGCTAATCACTGCATCACTATTAGTATCCACTTGCGATCGCTGTGGGCTAATCAATGACAGTCCATCGGCAAAGAACTTGGGACGCATCATTGGCTGACGTAGAAACTCACCTTGATTAATTGGGTTGGAGCGTAATTGCCATGCTGGATCTTTTGGGAAATGGGTAATGCCAATTACTTCTGGTGGTGGCATTAGATATTCGGTGCGATAGTTTTTGGTAAAGCCTTTTTCTAGACTGACATAGCCACTGCCCCAAGTTGGATCGATTAAGTACCATTGTCCATTTACTTTGACCCCATTCCACGCATGACCTTGACCACTTAAATCACTGGTCTGAGTACGAGCATCACCAACTACATAGACAATCTCTACTCCCGCCGCTTTGCCTAGTGCCTCAAGTAATTTGGCATAACCCGCACAAACTGATTTACGAGTGCGAAACACTGTCTCGGCATCTTGTGGTGGGTACTTACCCGCGAAGTAAGACTCAGCATCATAGGCAACACGATCTACAACATAATCATGTAAGGCTTTCACTCGCAAAACTGGATCGGTCTCTTTGCTAACAATGTATTGAGCAACAGATTCAATGCTTGTTTCAACATTGGCTGGCATACTAGCGATCGCAGGATGTAATCCCTGTCCATCCCATGACCATGCATTTTTTAAAGCCTGAGTAGTGGTTTGGGGCTTATTCACAGTGGACTGGGGCTTGCTGGTATCAAGTTTAGGTTTGCTTGTTGATGGACTTGGCAAGTTTTCAAAAGGATTTCGCGCTACACGATCTGTTTGCGGTTCTGGCTTGATTTTGGAGCTACCATCGTCATATTGCTCATAGGGATTTTTATTAAAGGCGTTATAAAGACCCTCTAATCCTCCTGCGATTTTGAATAGGCTTTGTCGCGTGACCTCTACCGCGTCCCCCTTCATCCCCTCTAGCATCCAGTCCCCCCTTGTTGATAGAGCGATGAAGCTAGTACTTGGTTGCCATATTAATAACCCTGCGATCGCAACTAGGTTGATTATCAGAGTTCGTATAGTTAGGAGATCGCCCCACGTTAATGTCTGATCCCCTGATTTACCCAATTTACGCCGCTTGTAGCTTGACCATAGCTCCCATAACAGGGGTAAAACTGGAAATAGAAATACCCCTGCGATGACCGATAGCAAAGTGGAACGATTAGAGAATGCTGCAAGGGAAGATGCAAGCCATACACCCAGAACAGGTGTCAGAAAGATACAGGCATAGATTCCCAGTTTTAAGATTGTTCCAATCAACTTCAATAACAGTTTCATAACTACTCCAAACACTCCGCGATCGCATTTAACTCAGCCATCGCTCGAACTAAGCGATCGTGCAAAGCATCGTCAAGCTTGGGATTTTGCAAAGCTACCTCTTGGATGGCGGCTAACCATTGTGCGATCGGGACATGGCTAACGGCTGTGCGTAGTCCCATATTCGTTAGTATCGCCAGATGAAAGCCTGTCATGTCTTGATCACCGTAGTTATAGAAACCATCCCATAGCTCTAGTTTTTCTGGGGTGTATTCGAGGTATTGATCGAAGGTGATTGGGGTACGATCGATTTGGGGTTGCGGGAATGGTAGTTTATTCATGTTCATCATATTGATGGGAGGCTATAAAGCAACTTGGCACAAAATACCGCGTTTAGTTAATGTATGAAATTGATTAATAATTGCATGGGCGATCGCTGTATCTGTTACAAAAATCCCTGCCTCAATGTTTCGCTCATGAGCAGCTTCGGTAAAGTTAGCGGAAGTAACTAATACTTTTTCTTGATCAACAACAACACATTTGGCATGAAGGCAAGCTTTCTTATTTATTTCCATAGATAGCGATCGCGGATCGTGAAATAACTGAGGCAGTTTATTACCAGTCCAAATCTCTTTGCGGAATGACTCAGTAAATTGCCGCAATAGAACACTATCTGGGGTTTTGTCTTGATGTAATCGATGAACATTGACAAAGATCTGCACTTGCAACTCTGGGAAAGTTGACATTTGCTGGGCGAGAGTTTGAAACAAAGTGCGGGTAGAAGTTGATTTATCTAGGGCATAACTGGATATCAGCACACTATTTCTAGCGGCGGCAAATAGTTCTTGAACGACAATATGCGTATCACGGCTAGTTGAGCCGACAAACTCTTGTCCAGTCCAAACTAGATCGACGCGATCGCGTAATTTTTGAGATTCAGCGCGTTCTTCGGCAAGGAGATTTAGGGTGTAAGCAATTTGCGAAGCAGTAAATCCACTAATCAGCAATTGATTTAGCTCTGAAGTGATGGCATTAGCTAATGTGTCAGGTACATGACCAATTAGAGCCATATTCGTTAGAGGTAACGCAAATCTACTATCAGCGATCGCATTGGCTAAGCTAATCAAATTGGGCAAGCTCAATTGTCTAAGGATTGAGGTCATAGGGTTGTGGGATCAGGGAAAAATTCTGCACCGATCGCATCTACAGTTCTGACTACTAATGCCCGATCGAGAAGTTCATTTCTGCGTTCACAGGAGGTCTCGGCAATTAGGAGGCATCCGTGACAAGCAGCACCATGCAGATAGCGATCTTCTTGACTATCAGCGGGCTTGTGTTGAGAACAAACAGGATCATTAGAGCATAGGTGTCCCATTTCTAAGGCAGTTTTGAGATAGCGCTCAATTTGTTTGCCAACTTCGATCAGCCCACCTAATGTTCCTTCAGAACCAGATGAGCCAGTATGTAGGAGGATTCCATAACCTGATTCGCTGGCATAGATACGTTCTCGAATTGCACTGGCGGAATAGCCACATTCTAAGGAGATGGCGGTAATTAATAGATGGGAGAGGGAATGCAGCATGATGTAAGGTAAAGCTGGCAGCCAGTCACTCTTGATGCCTTTATTATTCTTCCATTGCAGATAGCCTTCGATTAGTTCTTTACCTCTTTTTTTGACAGCAGTTTTTTGTAGCCATGTTGCAATCGCTTCAGTTTTAAAAGAGATAAATACGCCTTCACCTCGATTTTCGTAGGCGGGAACCCAATCAGTTTCCAGACTGAGAGGCGCAAGATTAACGCCTAAATCCAGTTCGCCGTCAGTGGTAAGGAGGGTAGGCTCAAAGCGCGTAAATCCAACTTGGGCAACTACTTCGCGGAGGCGATGGACTAGGACAATGCGATCAATGCGATCGCTCAAAATTGGGTCAAGCTTATCAAGCTTCCGCGCACGAGCATAGAAATCTGAGTCAGGAAGATCGTCGTCAATATCGCCTTCGGGTTGTGCTAACAGAGTTTCGATTTCGACTTGCTTGAGGCTCTTATCAGCAATAGGTTGATTACTTTTGCGGCGTTGGATTTCTTGCCAGATTGTCTCATTTTGCAAGTCTGCGAGGGTATTACTAACCCGTTCCATTTTTTTACGAATAAATCTCAATTCATCCAAATCATCAATGTTTTTTAGGTAGTCATCATAGATTTCATCAACGGCAGTACGCAATTTCTCATGACTATCAGGAATTGATATGGCGCTGACGACTTGGGCGAAGTAAGCATTACTTGCCGATCTCACTAAGAGGCGATTAGATTCAGGTTTACCTGATTGGCTTTTTGCAGATTTATCTTTTTGCGATACACATTCTTCTTGGGTAATTGCATCTAAGCCAAGCCAAGGGCGATGACCTTCGCATTTACCAAGGGCGCTAGCATTAGGAATAGTGGCATCTTTGAGTTGGCGGCGAGCGTTGCAGCGATCGCATCGCACAAATATTTCTGAGAAGTCATTACTTGCCGTACCTTCATCAAACCAGAGTCTTCCTGTTTTGTTAGTACAGTTTAGTTCGTGCCTCACAAAGCCATGCCAGTTAATGTCGCTGATATGACCATTGGGACAGGCTTGGACAAAGCGCACAGGCACAACAGGGATCGATTTGCGATCTTCGTTGAGATATTTGCCCTTAACAAGTTGTCCCCAAGGTATTAGAGGACGGGTGCGGTATTGTTTACCACTGCGCTCAATGCTTTGATCGACCTGCGCGAGAAACCAATGAGGAAATGTGAAAGCTGTAATCCCGACGCGGCGATTGCCAATTTCTTCTTCATCAATGGGTGGAGTTTTGAGTTGAATCGAGGCAACTTTAAGCACTTTCTGACTAATGTATCGAGCAAGGCGCTCTTCAACAACTGGTTTGCAGTCTTTTGCTGTCCAATGGTTGAGTCCGCCGATGATGACGGATTTATTGGGCAGATCGACCATTGAGCCTGCGCCAAAGGTAGTAATAATTTGGCTTTGACGAATTTCTCCATCAGGTGGTCTTTTTTTATTTGCGTTCATAATTATTCCTCCTCCACATCAATACCATCGGGGTTGCGAATCCACAGATTTACAGATTTCTCGACATCGCGTAAGCTTCGCTGTGCTTTGAACTTACGGTAATTAGGCTTTTGACGCATCAAATCGGGATCGAGAGGATCGTAAAGTAACCTTGGCGCTACTCCCTCTTCCTTTTGATATTGCAAATTACCGCGTTCATTGGCGATCGCTTTCCATGTATCGAGCAAATCCACTGTGCGATCGCGTAACTTTTTACGAAGTGTTTCCGCTTCATCACTAGGGAAATTGCCATGACGCTCGGCACGTTGAGCAATTGTATCAATCACAAAATCCAAATCATGATGCTTAAGAATCTTAAAAGCTCCTAAAGGCGTTGTCAGATCGCGATAATGATGTCTAGCTAGGGCGACAGTAATGGCGGCGAGTCCGCGATCGACGGCACGGGGGGAAAAAGGAGTAACACTGGTCGCTTCGACGGCACGATAGAAAATGGTATGCCAATGTTTGAAGCGTTCGTAATGGGAGCGATCGCGGGGTCGATGGACATTGAGCAAGGTAATTACCAACCCAGGGCGCTGATCGTCCCGTCCCACACGGCTAGTGGCTTGGATATATTCGGCGGCGGTTTTGGGCTGTCCGAGGACAACCATCAAACCGAGGCGGGTGATGTCTAAACCAACGGAAATCATATTCGTAGCAAGGGCAACATCGACACTATCCTTACTGTCTTTTTCGGCAAAGCCTAACTCTAAGCGACGCTTAGTATCAGCAACCTCACTGGTACTCACCCGCGAAGTTAGTTCTAAGGGGGCGCGGATTGTGCGATCGCGGAAATATTGATTTTGAGATTTATCTGTTTCATCAATCCTAATGCGATCGCTAAATTTCTGTAACTTAGTGCTAACTTCATCCTCGACAATGCGCCGACTGCCGCCCAGTTCGCGCAAGGAGTTGAAATATCCCAACAGAGTCATATAGGGATCAGCAGGGTTTTGGGGATTTTTCTTACCGCCATTGGCTTCCCATTCTCTTTGGGCGGCTGATAATAGGGCTAGATAAGTTCTGAGTAAGACAACTTTTAAACTTCTACCTTGCGCGGCAATGCCCAGATAGGTTCGCCCATTGGCTTCGCTAGAGGTGACGGTCTTTGCAAAAAAAGAATCACGGCGATCGGGACTTGGCGGCGGGAAGATATCCACATTTTCACGGGCAAATAGGGCTTTAATTTGCTGTGTGGCACGGCGCACCGTTGCAGTGGAGGCGACAATTTTCGGACGTACCCTCACCCCCTGCTCCTCTCCCTGCAAGGGCGAGGGAAGAAAGATTGTTGAGAGCGCATCGATCGCTGTTTCATAAAGCCCGACCATCGTACCGAGAGGACCAGAAATTAAGTGCAGTTCATCTTGAATGATTAAATCAGGTGGTGGTAAGTATTGCTGAAGTGCTTTACCTGCCTTGTCTTGGTCAGCTTCGCTATAAAAGTTGCCAGTTTTGTCGTCATAGTGAGACACTTTGCCGAAGAGTTTACCTGTCTCTCCGACCCAAGGTAGGTTGGCAAATTTATCGACGGTGGCGATCATGAAGGCGGGCAACTTGCGATAGATCTGGTCATCAACAGCCACGATTGGTAAGGGATTAGCCCCTTTAAAAGTACAAACGGGCTTGCTATCTGGATAAGTCTTGCGGTTATTGCAGGTAATGATCAAGTCTTTGGGATTGTCAGCATTAGGGTAAAGACTGAAAGAGTTTTTATCAAATCTTTCACCGCACCAAGGACAATTTTCGATGGGAATTGGGGAAGGGAATCGGTTGCTGTCTGTTTTAAAATTAATCGTTCTTTGACGGGCTGAGTCAGGATTTTTATCACCCTTCGCTCCCATACGGTTTGGTGTGGCAGTTTGTCCGACCCATAAGCCGATTTCAAAGCGATGTTTGCCTAGAATATTGACATTCTCTTGACGGATAGTTTCGAGGGCGCAGATGAGTGTGGCGGCGCGTCCGAGTTGGTCAAGGGTGAGTAGGCGCAGGGTATAGCGCATCAATACCGATAGCCCTGCACTGCCTTCGGCTTTGGGGTCACGCAGACGGCGCAAAATTAAGGTAAAGGCGGCTAATCCTAAATATGCCTCAGTTTTACCGCCGCCTGTGGGGAAAAAGAGCAGATCGACGATTTCGCGATCGCGATCTAATGGATTAGCAATTCCTGCAATGTTATTCAAAATAAATGCAAGCTGGAAAGGTCGCCATTTGGGAGCTTTAACGTCTTTTGGGGCTGTTTCAGTATTATGGGAATTTCTTTGACGGATGGAAATGGCGATCGCTTGATTGGCAAGTTTAAAGGCTTGAAATACCTGTGGATCATCCATCGCATTGATACCTTTGCGGATGCGCTGATAGGTGATCATGGCATTATCTAGCAAAGCTTTTGCCGTATTCTCACGTTGAGAAGTTTCGCTTAATTCAGTAAGAGATTTTCTCTGTTGCAAAATCCAATTTTGATAAGCTTCGACCATCGGATCGAGCATTGCTTTTAAACTGCTGACATCAGATGCTTGAGCTAATGTCTTGATCGCATATTCCCCTGCGATTTCACTGGCAATCACTTTCTCAACATCGGTCTTGGGTATCCATGTGGTGAATAGCCTCGCACATTGTCCCGATTCATCGAGTTCATAATCTGCTGAGACGTTATGCCCTGTGGCATATTCAAAGTCATGGCGATATTGCAGATCTGCAACCATCTCATCCCAGTCGTTGCTATTGCTTCGCGGATCTGGACGAGGAACAAAAGTGATTTGGGAGGGAATTTCCGATTGGATTTCTAAATGGGCTTGGAAGATAAAAGAGCGATCGCGTTCGGAGTCACCAGCAGGGGCGCGATTGTTGACTAAGAAGATTGATATAGCTCTTGTACCGATGGGTAATGTCGCTTTTAGCTGTGAGTCGGTAATGTTGCGAATGGAAACAGATAGAAATAGTCCGTTACTATGAGGTATTTGGATTTGTTGAGCAGATTTCGTGATTTCCGCGAGTGTAATTTCTACGGTTTGTTGTTTGGGGATGCGTTGCCATTTACATTGACTAGCGCTCTTTTGTTTGGTTTTGCCTTCAGCAGTAGTTTCTTCTTCGGGAATGATTTCGTAGTCGCCCCATGAGGCGATCGCCTTTAATTTGGGCACTCCATTGGCAATCAGGAAACTTACGCCCATTGAAGATGGAAAAAATGCTTTACGGGCTGCCGCCGCTTCAGGGGCTTTCTCATCATCACCTGCGCCCGTGCGACTTGCCTCGTCTATTTCATCATCGCCAAAGTCATCGGAGCGATCGCTTTGTGGCACACCATAAGGCGCGAGAAATCCTGACAAATACCATTTTGTCGGCGCTTCGGGCAGTATTTCATCAGATTTTGCACCGATGAGATCCATTTCGAGGGCTTTAATTAGTTGCGATCGAACTTCGGCGGAGGTTGATGTCATAGCGTTTAGGGGTAGATGGCTAATTTAAAGCTGATTACGGATTGATGAGAAACATCGCTCAATTTCTTCCCATGGTGGATATATACCATAGCAGAGGATTTTGCACTGGTCGGAATATGCTTTAGAAACCGTTTGGCGTAAATCTCCTGTAGGGAAAATAGCTAAACTATTAGCAAAATTTAAGTTTGCTGGAGGTAAGTAAGCTTTACCGAAATAGCTTTTACTCAACCGATCGCAATCTTGTTTGATTGATCTAAAATCTGCACTCTCAAGTAATTGTTTGATTTCATCACGTTGAGCTAATTGATACAGGTCGTAGTAGTGTCTTGCATGTTGATCGATAGGTTTACCTCTTTGCTGATATTCATTAACTCTGTCATGAATGGCAAATAGTTTTTCAACGAATGTACGCTTGAAATGTAGCAACATCATTGAAAAGGTGGATTCGTCCTCTGCGCCAAGGGTATCATCTGTTTCGCGCAAGAAATCAGAGAGAAATGAGGATAGCTGTACTGACTCTATTGGATAGTCACCACTGCGAATGCCTATTTCTAGCAAAATTCGATTTGGTAAGATACCCGTAACCTGCTGATCGTAGGTGTAGTAGATGCTACGACTTATTCCTTTTGCACTTCTACCTCCTTGAGATATTTGTAAGTTTGGGTGTTCTTCAACTTTGGACTCAATTGTTTTTAGAGCTTTATCGATTTTACTCTGTCCCCAATTGGGGTTTGAAGTATTAGGGTTTAGAAAAATGTCGATATCTTCTGAAAAACGTTCGATTAGGTTCCAACCTTTAGAAAGACTGGTTCCGCCTTTGAAAACCACTCGATTTGGCTCATCTGGATACAACCTTGCTAGTATACGCAGGGCTTCGGTAATGTAGTAATCCTTTTCGATGAATTGTTCGGTTAGTCCTTGATTAGAGAAATGGTTAGCGGCTGCCGCGATCGCATCCTTAAAGTCTGGTGATTCACAAAGCTTCATTTGGCTTGCCATTCCTTTGCGTATTTGAGATTGCTCAAAATCCCAAAGTCGTAGGTAGACAGGGGATTTAAGCTATCTCGTAGCACCTTTAAGACTTTTTGGCTTTTCCTGAGTTCTTGCCCGATCGCACCTAGCATTGCTCGAACACGTGGCGGCTCGGCATGGGCAACTGCTAATAAGCGCTCAAAACGATCGCCTTCTTTGATATGAGCCAATAGTCGTTTCTTGGTTTCTTCGGGGGATAGTTCACTAAAGCGTCCGTGCGATCGCAAAAAATCTAGCAAGGCGGCATCTATTGAAGTCAGGCTGTCCCATGTGGTAGGACGGCGGGTATGCAGTCGTGCAGGTTTACCGATAATTTCAATGGGGACGCTATTGGCAGATGTGGCAAACTCTCCGTGGATCGAATTTTGGGTGGTGAATCCTAGCAAGTTGGCGGCAGTTATACCAGCAGGGTGCAAAACTTGGGTAATAGGCAATTCTTTTATTTCTGAGGCAGAGGGACGGCTACGCCCAAATTTGGTTGTACGGGGACGGTAGTAGATACCTTTACTGACTCGCTCTAACTCTCCGACTTCGGCTAAACGGCTAAGTGTGCGAGTAACTGCAACCGCCGAGTAGTCCTTAAAATCTGACTTTCGCCAGTATTTACCTTCTTGGCTTTTTATTTGTCTACGGATTTTTTCGGCAATACTTATGTGTGCCATAGCTTACTCAGACTGAATTTCAGATATTTTTAATTATAGAGATTGTCTAGTTTTTTTGCAATAAAACTGGACATAATATGTTTAAAAACATTATGCAAAGGGCAATTCTGGATTATTCACCGCAGGTTGCTTACTCTTGGTTTTCCCTTTTGCCTTTTTACTTTTTCCTTCCGCCCGATCGCCCCGCAGCACTTCTTCCTGATAACAAGTTTCATTGAGGGCAAGGAGTCTCGCTAGGACTTCATCACGGATCTCGTCTGCCCAACGATAACGATAGGGCTTTTTCTTTTGGCGATGGCTTCGACTTCGCTCAGCCTTCGATCCCTGAGCGGAGTCGAAGGGATCGGTTTCTTCTTCGTCTTCATAATCAAGCAGAAACTCACAAGTGGACTGAAGGTCTGTCCAGCCGTAAGCATTGAGGACGGTGCAATCCATTTGATTATGGAGGTCGCGCAGTTTGAGTATGGCTGAATCGTATTCTTCGGGATCGTGGAAGCGGTTATAGGTGGTGGTGAGTCCTTGATTGTTGGAAATCATTAATTGGGCGCGGTATTCGTAATATTCTTTTCCTATCGCTTCTAGTTGTGGGTTGTTTTCCCAGTTTGTTGGGAATGGGAAGGTTTCAAAACAATCTGTAGGAGTATAACGAAACCGTGTCTCAAGTGAAGAGCCAAAGAATCTCGCCCAAGTCTCATGTAAGCGAGATTGTAATATTCCAAAGTTAGTGAATTTGTCACTCGCAAATACTGCTAGTGCATGGGAAAAGACACTATTTGCTGGTAAAAATGCAAGCGATAGATATTCAGAATGTAGGGAGCAAATCAATACTCGCTCTAGGGGGGCGATCACTTTAAATAGTTCACCTCGTAATCTTTCAAATTGCCACCAAGGAGCAGTTGAGTGCTTTCCTCTTTTTCCTTTTACTTTCTCTTCAACAATCGCCATCAAATCAGGATATTGTAGCGCCTCATTTTCCGTCATTTCACCAAAATTAATCGCATAGCGATGATGAGAATGAGTTGGACTGCTATTTACTTCTTCACCACCGATATAAGGAAAGATTCTCTCTGCATTTTTAGGATCTTTCTCGATCAAACGGTGCATCTCTTCGATACTTGTCGCATCAGGATTAGAATCATCAAACGTAAATCCCATCCCTAACACATAGCTACCAATAAAACTCTTACCAACATTAGCCGCCAAGGGTTTTGGGTCTTCATGTCCTCCCGCATGAAACAAGAAAGCCGTAATCTTTTCGACTTCCTTCCCATCTAACATAAACTTTGGTTTGTAGGTCATAGATTTAGTTGAAACGCTTGAATTATTTTTGATATTACCGACATTTTTAAGCTTCCCAGTCTTCAAGTTTTAGTTCGGGAATACAGCTAAATTCGCGAGTATTATGGGTCACAAGAGTTAGATCATTAGAAATAGTAATCGCCGCAATTTGTAAATCGTATGTTCCTATTAGTGTTCCTTTCTTTTCTAATTAAGCGAGAATTGTGCCAAAAATATGCGCCAAAAGGTAAAGAAATAAACTGCTCTAACAATTCTTGCTACAAAGCATAGTTGCGCTCAGGGTTAGCACTTTTCATTGAGCCATAGAAGAGTTCTGATTTCACAACTGAACATACCGCAATATCAGAAACTAGTGTATCTTCCATTCTTTGCTTTAAGCTCAAATTTTTACCCTTGATATAAATTATGCAAGTGTTTGTGTCTAGCAAATGTTTCATTCAATTGGTTCTCGTTCTGATTGAGTGCCTTGTGGATGTCTGACAAAAGTATCATCATCAATACAGCCATAAAATTGAGGATTTAATTTATTACTTGCCACAAATTTCGGGGCTGGCTCATAAACCAAAATAATATCTAGCTCTGATCCTTCAGTGGCTTGAGGTAATTGCACTTGCAATAGTCCATTTTTACCAACTTTCGATCTAACTCTAATACTGTGCATATTTGATATAAGCTCCATTGATTTGATAGTTAAATAATTTAAGTATAAGTTACAACTTTAGGTGAAAAAATCAAGTAAAGGGCAATTCTGGCTCATTCGCCGCAGGTTGCTTACTCTTGGTTTTTCCTTTTGCCTTTTTACTTTTTCCTTCCGCCCTGTCTCCCCGCAGCATTTCTTCCTGATAGCGTTCTTCATTGAGGGCAAGGAGTCGCGCTAGGACTTCATCGCGGATCTCATCTGCCCAACGATAGCGATAGGGCTTTTTCTTTTGTCGCTTGTTGGTGCTTTCGTCGTTGCTTTCTTCTTCGTCTTCATAATCGAGCAGAAACTCACAAACAGGCTGAAGGTCTGTCCAGCCGTAAGCATCGAGGACGGTGCAATCCATTTGATTACGGAGGTCGCGCAGTTTGAGTATGGCTGAATCGTATTCATCGGGATCGTGGAAGCGGTTGTAGGTGGTGGTGAGTCCTTGATTGTTGGCGATCATTAACTGGGCACGGTATTCGTAATATTCTTTTCCTATGGCTTCTAGTGGCAGGTTGTTTTCCCAGTTTGTTGGAAATGGGAAGGTTTCAAAGCAATCTGAGGGAGTATAACGAAATCTTTCTTCTAAAGATGACCCAAAGAATCTAGACCAAAGTTCATGTAATCTTGATTGGAGAATACTTAATGATGAATACGCTGAATTAGCAATTACAACAAGCGAATCAGAATAAACTATTGCATTAGGTAAAAATGTAAATCCCCAATGTTGAGCTACACGAGAGATAACCAATACTCGATCTAGGGGGGCGATCGCTCTAAATAATGCAGGTGTATATCTTCCCCATAGCCACCACCTTTCTCTACGCCGCTTTGCATCTGGATTATTGCCTAATTTATCTCGCTCAGGCTTAACTTTCTCTTCAACAATCTTGGTCAAATCAGGATATTGTCGCGACTCATCTTGTGTCATATCACCAAAATTAATCACATAACGATGGTGGGAATGAGTTGGACTGCTATTTACTTCTTCACCACCGATATAAGGAAAGATTCTCTCTGCATTTTTAGGATCTTTCTCGATCAAACGGTGCATCTCTTCGATACTTGTCGCATCAGGATTAGAATCATCAAACGTAAATCCCATCCCTAACACATAACTACCAATGAAACTCTTACCCGCATTACCCGCCAGTGGTTTCGGGTCTTCATGTCCCCCCGCATGAAATAAGAAAGCCGTAATCTTTTCGACGGGCTTCCCATCTAACATAAACTTCGGTTTGTAGGTCATAGAATTTAAGACTCATTACCTTGATATTCAACAATTAACGCGATCGCCAGTGCAACTTCCATCAGATCCGCCTCTGATAAATTACCAAGCTTTCGCACAAACCTCCGCGTATCGACACTTCGCATTTGCAAGACATCAGCCGCCGAAATTTTGCTCAATCCATTATCTAGACTTGGTTCAATATAGACGTGCCAAAGGTTTGATACAAAAACCGACTTCCAATCTGTAATTGGCACTACTAATTTAAGCGGCAATTTCCCAATTACATCAGAACTAACAACAATTGCAGGTCGAGTTTTCTTAATTTCAGCACCAATAGTCGGATCTAAATTAACTAACCAAATTTCACCACGTTTAGGACTCATGATCTGCCTCTAAACCAAAGCTTGTCCATTCCTGCCATGTCAAATCCTGCTGATAATGTTCCACCATTGCTTCAGCTTGTTGGGCAAGAATCTGCCGACGTTCAGCAATAGGCAAACGCATAAATGCACGGCGATCGACCCTAGCCAATTTAGGCACTTCCTGAATAAAAATCTGTACTTCTTTGCCCTCTAGCTCATTAGGTAAAGGATGATTTAAGGAGATCGCGCCATTTTTGCAAGTTGCAATTAAAACAATCATAATTTTGTACTCCGAAATAAAGAACCAAAATATTAATAAGTCACGTTAATAATATGAATCAAACTCACGACCACCGCCGCCGCACCTTCCCACTTATGCCGCCTAGTTGCATTATAAATCGTACCGCCATGCAAACAGATATAGCGTAACCCTGTCGATCGCGTGTCCCCCTGTGCGATCGTATTGGTCGCCACTAAGCCCAAAGTCCCACCCTGACGCAACAAAGTAAACGCCCTACGAAAAAAATACGCCACTAAATCAGAATTACCATGAGATTCGGGATAAACCTCCTTCAGCCAATCCAAATAACCCTCAGCATGACCGCTAATTGTCGTGTTTTTCCCCGCAAAAGGAGGATTACCAACGATCGCATCAAAGCCGCTATTCTGGCGAGTAAATACTTCTGGAAATTCGATTTCCCAGTTAAAGGGAATGATGCCGCGATCGCCACTGCGTAAACTTTGGGATAACTTCTCTAATTCTTCCTTAGTCCCTTGGGCTAACAGTTGCTTATATTCCTGCTCCCGATTAGTACGATCTTTCGCATTCTTACCATCAAAAAACGCCGCAATCTTAGCATCTGCTGACCGCCGACTCGGTGACAAATCAGCATCGATCGCCATTAACTTATCATGCTTCACATCCGCATCGCGATCGCTCAGGGTATCCTGTGACTGAATCTCTAAGCGCTTACTAACAACATCCTTAACACGATCGGCGATCGGGTGAAATAGTGACAGTTGCGTATTGCTCTCGAAAGCCCCAATCTCCCGACTAGTCAAACCCACTAAAGAATCACCACATTTCAAAGCATGGTCAATAAATGTAAAAGGATAATTTTTCGCCAAAGTTGCCAACCATAGCGACAACTTCGCCAAATTCACCGCAAAGGGATTCTTATCCACACCATAAATGCAACGCTGCGCCACAAACCGCCGCGCAATCAAAATCGGCTCCTCTGACTTCGGTAAATCATCAGGCATCCCGTCCCGTTCCCAAGCAGCCACCACCGCATCCGCCAACTGCCGACAAGCTTCCACCAAAAACGCCCCCGAACCCATCGCCAAATCGCACACCTTTAAGCTCAAAACTTGCGCCGCCGTCGGTGCTGACCCCAAACCCGCAAAAATTGGCTCCAAAGTCTTCCGTACAATCGGTTCCGTCAACTTACGCGGCGTATAGTGCGACCCACTCCGCCGCCGTTCCTCTGTCGGTTGCAAATACAAAGCCCCCACCGCCAAAAGATTTTGCGTCCGATGCGACACCTTGCGCCCCAAAGCTGCCGCAATTCCCTCTAAAGTCTTCGCCTCCTTCAGTTCCTTTAAAGCATTTCCCGTCACCTCACAATTCGCCCAAGTCTTTAACAAACCAGCGCGATCGCTCCCCTTCGCCGCCAACAAAGCCTGCATATCAACTACCACCGTCGTCGAAATCTTCGAGCCTTTCGGCTTGCTAGTCACACCGAGGGAAACACTTTCAGCCCGTTCCACCCGATAGCCCATGATTCCCTCATAGACCGAGCCAATATTTTCCACATCCAGCGATCGATAGGACAGGCGATCGCCCTCCAAAATCAATAATTTATCTAAAACGCGAAAAATCTTCCCATCAGACACACGGGGAACACCCTCACCATGTCCTTCTAAAAAAGGATAAACATCAGGATCGAACAACTGCCCATGTCTAGCAGGTAAATAGTCCTCAGTTGCTCCACCGCCATCATAGACAAGGCGAAACAAACTCAACAACCAAGCCCAAGCCCCAAAACGCTGCTCCATCGTGTCGGGATAATTACTCGCATCATCCCGCAACCTGTCATAAAGCCCCGTTACTGCATAGTTACCCTGATACATCGCATCATCAGGCATCACGTCCCGTTCTTCGGCATACAGCAAAAACACCAACCGCATTAGAACCGTCACCAGTCCGCCGTAAATATGCTGATTGCCCTCTTCTCCTTTCCCTTCAAGGGCGAGGGGAGCAAGAATTTTGCCATTAACCGCAGCATCCGCCGCTTGAAATCCTGCTAAGAGTTCCCATAGAGCGTCCAAAACCTGATCGGCTAAACGCTCAGACACCTCATTTTGGGACAGACGACTATTCTCAAGGATTTTGCATAGGCGGCGATCGTCATCTATCACGATCTTGTCAAATACACGGTCGCGACATAGCAACATATAAAAAGCACTGAGTAGCGATCGCCCCGCCACTTCTGCCATCGCCGCAAAGGAAAAAGTCAAATGTCCCGAAGACTCACCCTCTGGCGCATAGACTAACCGTAATTCCTTACCATTGGTCAGCAATCCCATCGGGATTTTTAGCCCGCGCAATAATCGCTCAAACTTTTGCTGCGGTGTCACCTCCCACCCCTGCGAACTAGCCTTATCATCTAGCCCCGTTCCTGCCTCTACTTCCTGCACTAACAACAACCAGCCTTCCCGATCTGGATTCGGCACAGCATAGCTAGGCTTCAAAGTCTCGCCATAGTTTTCTAAATAATACTCAACCCCTTCAGGCGCAGCCACTAAATCCTGACTGTCCCACTCCAAAATCTGCTCCATCAAAGCCCGAAAGTCCGACAAAACGCAATCTTTATCCAATAAATCCCGCAAAATTGGCTGTAACCTCGTGCCATCAGCCCGATCTGGTGTCGCCTCCGCCCTAGCCAGCGATCGCGCTGTCACCACCAACCCCACAGGCTGAATCAGCCCCAACCATTCCTTATGTACAAATAATTCGCGATCTATCATATTAAATTAAATTCAATTTTTAGTATTTGAAATAGCGTTAGGATCTTTTTTAGCCTTGATGCTGTCGTAAGCGAAGGAGAGCATCTTTCATGATTTCAATACGTTTCCAAAGCTTACTAACGGGCTTATCTTCTGTAACTAGAGATTTCACAGGATGGGCAACATCGTTTCGCAAAGAATTTAGAGGATTTAATTTCTCAAATTCTTTTTTATTTTTATAACCAAGGGGTTTGAATAGTTCCTTTTTTTTAACAAGATTAAGCAGGTCTTTGAAATAAACATACTCAATGATGTTGCGATCGATGCCTTCGGATCTATCTCTTTTATAGGTATCAATAGGTTTTTCTTTTTTGCCAAAAAACATTTCAATTTCCTCTTCACTTTTACCATTGCTCTTAAGACACTCAATAACAATGGTATCTATCTCACTCAATTCACCATCTTCATAGCTCTCAATGACACTCCCTTCAAGAAGTTTTTCAATTTCCTCAACTACGACATTGTTGTTAAGATGTCTACTCAGGCGTATCTCTAGCTCTGATATTAATGCAAAAATAGCCAACTTCATCTGATGGCTATTTAACTCAGAAATTGTAATTAGCCCTTCAATCTTATTGTTAATGGTTAGAAAGAAGAATTTACGAGCTTTGATAGAAAACTCTCCTATTAGCTCGATTGCATGTATCTCTGCTGGCAGTATGTCTTCTTCAGTAATTTCTTTTCTCAGACAACTTTCCGCTAAAGGAGTTCGTAAAAAGTACTGAGAAATAGGTTGATCTTTACTTTCAATCGGGAGAACATCAAACTCATGCTCATGCATGAATTTAAATGCTATTTCTTCACTCCAATCAGGCTTGGCAGATTTCCAACGCATACGTCCAATGCCAAGAACAAAGGCATCAACTTCTACTGAACCGACTTTCAAAAATGGATCGCGTGACATTTAATTCTCTACTAAACTAACTAGTTAAGGGATACAAATAAACTAATCCTACTGGCTCAATACGACTTGCCTTAACCTCATAGACCTTTTGAATCCGTTGTGGTTCGGTGATGATTTCTTGCTCTAATTGCAGCAATCGCTTTTCCCAATGTCTCAAATCAGAATCGAGTTGCCTCTGCTCCTCTGCACTAAATAGCGAAAGCTGCTGGGTTTTGTATTGAGACTGCTGAATAAGAATGCGATCGCGTTGTTCTTCTAGCAGCTTCTTCATATCCGCCGCCTCATCTTCACCACGTTTCGTTAAGAGCCGCTTTGCCCTTCCCGTCAAAGTCTCAGCACGATTTTCTAAATGGGGAATTAACTCTTCCACATCTCGCGCCGCATAAGCCTTGAATTGATCTTGATGAGCTTGAGAAACATTACACAACGAAGGTGTGGCTAAAACATCCTCAAGTTCTCGCAAAACATCCTTTTTATCGCCTTCTCCAAGTGGGCGCAATTTTGCCCGACCTCGCAAAGCAGGATCGTTCCATTCCGCCGCCACCGCCACAATTTCATCATGGAGCCGCGTGGCACGATCGCCATAAAGCGACAACCGACCAAGAGCAATCACTTTAGGAATCGTCTCTCTGGTATGGCAAACACAAGCGCGAGTTAACTCATCATGCAAAAATCCTTGAGATAGGAATCGCCCTAACAAACGCTGTACCAATCGATGCTCTAGGTGTAAATGCACCACCTCACCATCAAGGGATTGCGGATCGCGGAAAACAATCGGGCGGATCGGTGACTCATTGCGCCATTCCCAGAGTTTTTGTCCTTTTTGACGGGGCGATCGCAAACTGTCCAAAGCCGCTAACCATGTGGGGTCAGCATTGGCAGCATCTTCAGGAAAATACCAACGGGCAGTATCAGGCGACTTGAGCGCATCTTCGGCATTAACCGCGCCTAGCGGCTGTGCGCCCAATATTTCTAGGGATGCGGATAGAGTTTCGCGAAAATGGCGATCGTCTAGGGTCAGCCATTCTCGCGCCTTTTTGAGCATATTTTCTAGGTCTTCCTTTTGCTGACGTAATTGTTGCAACTCAGGACGACTAATTTCTAATTCTTCGATAATTGCCGATTTTTTCGTTTGACTCTGCTCATCACTACTATCTGCCTTAGCGATCGCCTCTTTAATCGAGCTTTCCGATTTAGCATCCTTTGTCCAAATCCCACCTTCTAAGAGCTTGGAAATATTTTTCTCAATCACAGGCGATAGGCTACCCAACTCCGCTTGGATGGTCTCCGTTTTTTGGACTAGCACCGCTAAAACCCGATCTTCAGGGCGTTGTGGCAATACAAAATAATGACAACGCACCTCAGCTTCCCGTTGCAATTTGCGATCGATCCGCCCATTGCGCTGCTCCATCCGACTCGGATTCCAAGGAATATCAAAATGGAATAAATCGGCACAGTAGTTTTGTAAATTAATCCCTTCCCTAGCCGCATCAGTGGCAATCAAAATCCGCAAAGGATGATGGGCAGGATCATCATTAAAAGCCGATTTGATCGCTTCGCGACGATCATCACCCATACCTCCATGAAAAGTGTCAATTCTTTTATTAGCAAGATCTGAGCCATCGATAGCCGCTTTAATCTGTTCCTCTAAATAGCGTTTTGTATCCGTATATTCCGTAAAGATTAAAACACGGCGATTATTCCACTTTGCCCCTGCCTGACCAAGCTCAGGACAGAGATTTTCGCGTATCCAAGCAATTAATCTTTTAATTCTGCCATCAGGCTCATAGCGCGATCGCTCGGCAATGGCAGTCATGTGATCGAGTAATTCTAATTCTCGTGCTGTAATTTCACTGGCATCTGTGGCGATCGCAGTTGCCGCCAACATTTGAGCATCCTCTTCCGCCATCACTTCAGTTTCTGGCAATTCTGCGCGATCGTCGTCATAATTCAGCGAATCACCAAGCAATGAAAAATCATCATTCAATGAACTTTTCTTAGATTCCCTTTTCTCAATGCCTTGCCGATGTACTTTGAGCGTCCGCGCAAAAGCCTCAATCGAAGACAGTAACCGCTTCTGCAACGAGATCATCACCAGCATTGCCGATCGCTGTTCTGACTTCTTGGCATCCTTGAGCCTTTGTTCGCGATAAGTCCGATATTCCTGCAACAAACGCGATAGCCCTAGTTCTGGCGCATCCTCTGGCAAATTGTCCACAGCGATCGGCAATACATGACGCTTTGGAAAATCAGTTTCGCCAATTTCGCGGAGATCTTTTTTCAGCCGCCGCACCATCACCGCATCTAGTACTTTTTTGCTCTTGACTGGCACACCTCGACAAAAACGCTGCGGATCGAGCATTTCTAAAAGTGCCGCAAAACTATTGGAGTGTCCATTATGGGGTGTTGCCGACAAAAACAACTTATGCTCAAAACGGGGAGAAATATCACGTAATACTTTTGTAAGTTGCGAGTCGATTGCATAGCGAGAGCTACTCGCAGGAGCCACGTTATGGGCTTCATCCAAAATCAACATACTCGCTGGGTTAAAATCCCCCAACCACTCCCGCAAGCCCACCGTATAGTTTTCATCCCGCAGCAAAGAATGGGAAATAATAAACCGATTATGCAATTGCCAAGGATTAATCCCATAGCCCCGTTCCCGCCGCTTCGTTGCCACAAAATCGCGATCGTAAACCGTAAAGATTAGACCAAAGCGCTTTTCCATTTCTTCTTGCCACTGCAACACCACCGAAGGCGGACAACCAATCACGACTCGGCGTACCTTCTGACGCATCAACATCTCACGCAAAATCAAACCTGCTTCAATGGTTTTGCCCAAGCCCACATCATCGGCAATAAAAAGAGACACACGGGGCATTAACAAAGCTTTACGCAATGGCTCAAGCTGATAGGACTTTACCTCTATACCTGCACGATAAGGCGCTTGAAATAATTTTGGGTCAGTCGATGTCACACAGTTCCAACGCAATGTATGCAGATATGCCGAGAATTTTTTCGCTTCATCAAAGCCACGACGCGCAACAATATCCCATGTCGAGGCTCCTATCACCTCAGCATCAATTTCCCTCTCCCAAAATACCTGTAACTCTTGCCCCTGAGCATCATCATCTAGGCAAGCGAGTCTAACTGTGGTATCTCCTTCTGGATGCACAGGCGCAGTTACTTCTTCGACTAAATATTGGCGCGATCGCACTCTAACAATTTGTCCTACTTCTAAACTATTTGCCATTTCCTTATCCATTCATACCCCCTTTATTCCTGCTAAATTAAATGATTAGTATCGTGAAGTGCTACCGATCATTTAATTTAATTTGGTTTTGCATAGCTTAGTGATGTCTTCATGACTACGAAGAACTAATTCGTATATAAATGCACTATATCAGAGATTTTTTAGCTTTTAGATTACAAAAAAGCAATATTTACGATATTGTATTTTGCAAAATGGCTAGTGGCACGCATGTATAGACTAACCTTCGACTAACAAAGAAGCTTTTGTCCCGATCGCTTCATTACCAAACGGCAGATCTCGGCTAGGAAGTTCAGATGCATTGGGCATATAACAGATTTACACAAAGCATGGTAGACCTGTGATGTTCGATCATACTTTTGATTGCTCTGTCGGTCAGTCAGTAGTAGCTGATTTTGAGCAGTTCGTTCAACCTTTAGAGAGTTTACCGAGGAAATCTCATAAAAGGAACAGAGATGCTTACATTCTTAATTCAACTACAGTAGCTAACTCTAAAATTAAGCACAATCTAACCAAAACGTTTTGGTTAGATTGTATAATTACCTTTATAAACTAAGGATCGCTTTAAATATGCGTTTTAGTTATTTAATCTATGCCTAAATCAAAGTCAAAAGGGAATATAAAAATTCCAAAAAAAACGCCTAAAATTGTGACTTTTACAAATCAAAAAGGTGGCTCTGGAAAATCAACAGGAGCAGTTCATGCGGTAGATTGGTTTATAAAACAAGGCTACTCCACTCTTTTAGTGGATGCGGATGGACAACAAAGCTCATCGAGTTGGCTTAAAGAACTAGATCTTCCTTGTAAAGTTATTAAAGATCCAGAGGAGTTATTTGATGAACTACCGAAACTAAGCGATCACTACGATATCTTAATTGTTGATGGACCCGGAAACGCCAGTGAAGTTACAAAAGCATTACTAATTCGCTCTAATCTTGTTCTAATTCCTTGTCGCGACTCTATGATAGATCTCGCAAGTACTGGCAAGATTGTACAGTTTGTACGGCAAGCCAGAGAGATTCGAGATGGAGCCCCAATTGCTGCTGTTTATTTAAATGCTGTAAAAGAAAACACAATTTTATTACGCGAAGCTCAAGAAGCATTAAAGACTGGTATCTTACCCTTACTAAATACAGTTATACCTGATCGCCAATGTATCAAAGATGCGCCTGGACAAGGTAGTACGGTATTTCGCATGAAAGGTACTTCTCCAAAATCAGCCGCTAATGCTTTCACTGAACTTTTAATAGAAGCATTGAACTTATTTGAGACTGAAGTATGACCCCACGACGCAAATTGAAAGATGCAATCGCTGAAAATGATGAACTGAGTTTTGTTTTTGGTCAAGCAATTACTCAAAAAATTACTCAAATTGCTCAAGAAACAAAAGAGCAACTAACTCCTTATGTAAATGTCCTTTGCACATATACTTTTGTGCCTGATGGTAAGCCAGTCCGACACTATTATGACTCGAATGAACTCAGTCAATGGGCTTTTAATGATATCAAGCCAAACGGGATTCGATCCCCTCTTTGGGTTCGTCCTCATCCCGATAGGGGTGGAAAGTATGAATTAGTTGCGGGGCTACGCAGATTCAAAGCTGCGGGAATCATTGGCATGGAGGAAGTGCCAGTTAAGGTATTCGATTGGGACAATCGAACTGCTTTTCAGGCAGCTATTTCAGAAAATGCTAATCGTCGAGACTTTAGTGCACTGGAGGAATTAGACAATACCTTAAGACTGCTTGAAATTCAGCTAGGATACAAATCAGAAGAAGTAATAAAACTACTTTACCGCATGAACAATGCTGCAAAAAGTACAACTAACCAAAACGTTTTGGTTAGTGAAGAAGCTGAAAGAGTAAAGCAAGTTTTCGATGCTTTTGGAAAAATTACTTGGCAGTCATTTGTGACTACCAGACTACCTTTACTAAAGAAACCCCAAGAAATTCTAGAAAAGATTCGTCAGGGTGAAATTCAATATACCAAGGGGGTGTTAATTGCTAGCCTCAAAAATACAGAAGAACAGAAAAAACTGATAGCGGAAGTTATACGCGATAATTTAAGCTTATCGGAGATTAAGCGACGAATTCAAGCTATTAATAGCAACCTAACACCATCTGCTTCTACTGACATCAAGCAAAGGTTAGCCCAAACTGTACAAATGGTTAAGAAGGACAAATCCCTCTGGAGTAACCCAGATAAAATTAAGCAGTTAGAACAATTGCTCAGTCAATTAGAGACTATTATTACTAAGGAATGAAAAACAAATAACCTATGCGAATCAGATAGCCCTCAGTCAAGTAGCTGCTGTTTATAAAAAATAAGACTTAATAGGCATTTTTGGAAGGTTCAGTATAATAATTGATTCAAAGTTTTTAGTGTCAAGGATTTCATATCTTGAAGAACTCCAAGCTTAAACTCCTTACCCATTAAAGTTTTCAGAGATACGCAATATACAACTAAAAAGCTAAAACACTTGCCGTTTCGTGGTAAGTTACTCAGATTTTGAGATCATCAATAGCTCAAATAGACAAAACTCAAAGACTCAAAAAGATTTGCACATCACGTTTCTATAAGTAAATACTACGCAATGGGAACAATGAGAAAAGCAAGCGTAGTAAATAACCAATTACGCGCTATGAACGAGAGCTTAGCAACGATAAAATGATGTAAATATTGCGGAATGTAAGCAGAAAAGAACTCGATAATTCCCGCCAGAGTTGATTGAATCGGTGCATTATCAGCTAAGAGTTTTTCTGTAACCCCAGTCCAAAACTCAACTAGCTCTTGATCATTTGAATCAAGCGATCGCGCATTTGCTAAATCAATATTTTCAGTTAAATTTTGGATCGTATTGCTATAAAGGAAATTTAATAGCGGATCGATCCACTCAAAATTGCGCCGAAACTGCCCCCACTTAATCCCTAGCCAATCAGCTTTTTGTCTTTGGGACATAGACAGTAAATCAATACCCTTAGCCAAGGCATCTTGGACAAGTTGTGTAATCTGAGACTTGAGAATTTCTAATTTACTCATCGCCTCAGGTGTAATGTCACTAGCATTAATTTTGGTATGGGGAATCTGCCCCAAATCAAAATCAGCCAAAAAATAAATCTGGTCGCCATCCTGAAAGCGATGCCCCGACTTGCGCCCAAAACATTGCTGGACATTAGCCAAGATGTGGCGATCAACAAACTCAGCAAAAGCAAGATCATCCTCATCAGGATGCAAACCTGTTAATACTACATACTCAGATTTAAGAGCCGCAATATTGGAGCAAGGTGTACCTGTCACCACAAGAGTTTTTGCATCAGCAAAATCGTTAGAGCCACGAGAATCACGGAACCAAATTCCATCGGCATTGTCCGCAAACTTTTTAAAGTCAATCACCATTGTCGAAGGATCAATATTTTTAAGATGAGTAGCGATCGCCTCCGCCTTTCTTTGTTGCTCAGCACCACGCTGCATGGTCATGCGTCCGATATCCGTCACTTGAAAAATAGTCGGCATCGGAAAAATCCCTGACTGCTTAACTAGATGGACATCTGCCGCCAACCGCATCTTTAAGTCAGTAACATTAATTGTGGCATCCAGATAAAGATTCGCCGTCGATTGCTGGGCAATGCCACGCAGACGAGCATCAAGGAGAGAGACAGTCAGCTTGCCTCGATGGATATGCAGATCGCCATGTTGAATCTTGCCAGTCAGAATATCTAGAAATTCTGGGAGCCATTGTTTCAAAACATCACGGTTAACCATCTGCTCAATTTCCACAGAACCCAGAGTAGTCTCTTGCTTCAGCAAAGCATTGAGCCGCGACAGTTCCCGTTTATCTTTGCCTTTAGCCTGCTCAAACTCAGAATCAGCAATGCCATTAACCGTATCGAGAATTGATAAATCAGGTTGAAGTACATCAGCGAGCAAAGTGAGATCGCCAACTTTAGAAATAAGCTCAAGAAGCTCTGTCTTAATTTTTTGGAAATTCAAACCATACTTAGACTTGTCGGCTAATAAATCATGCAGCTTATTCAGCAAGTTAATAATTTGATGTTTATTTTCTAAATTAGTGCGGGAGATTTTAGCGATCGCCTTGTCAATATCATCAGCATCAACGGAAATCTGACGCATTGTGGATAAACTTTCTGATACTTCCTCCCAAATTAGTAAAGTCTTAGAGTAATCATACTGATCGGGATTCGGCAAACTCATGGGATGAGAGCGCAAAATCTTGGAGTTAAAAGCGATCGCCCGTTCATGTCGAAACCCAAACCCATCACCCGAACTACCACGACAAGCATTCAGTAAAGGACAAGTCTCGCAAATAATTTGGGTATCAGAGATCCCTTTTTTCTTTAGAGCCGCGATCGCCCCTGTACGAGAGCAATTAGCTCTGGTGGTAAGAGCTTCACCATGTTGAGCAAGGCGGAGTTTGCCTTTCTTGTTAGTCAAGCCATTGTGACGGGCAGGTAATAATTGCCAATCTTGCAAAGTTGCCGTGGTGACATTTCGAGAGTCACTATATATATAGATAATTTTCTCGATGCCATCACCAAACATCTCAGGACTTAGCGAACCAGCATCATGACTTTTGCCTGTTCCTGTTGCCGAAGCATCGAGGACATGTTTATGGTTTGCTAGAGAATTTTGCCAAGATTTTAATCTTTCCCCTGATGCATATTCATAGTCAGGTGCAGTGTCAGGCGATCGCTTGACATCACTTTTCGGCTTGGATTTAGGAAATAGCTTATCTGATAACCATTGGAGAGGTGACAGTTTCGTTTTGGGTTGATAATTGGCGATCTGAAAAAACTTCTCAACTGACAATAACTCAATATCTGAGCTATTAGATAGTTCATCGATATCACAATCTGTTTTTGCGAACTGTCCCCACCACAGCACATCGACTTGATAGCCAAGGTCAGTCAGAAAATCCAGATTTTTCTCATGGCGGCGCATCACGGATGGATTAGCCACATCACCCGCATCGATCGCATATTCTAGTTTTGTTTGTTCAGAATTTGCACCAATATCTTCAAGATAGACAAGTAAACTTTTTTGGCTAGCCACAAACTGACCACCCGAAGCACCAATGGTAGGACAATTACGCAACTTAGCAGCAAGATAGGGTTTGACTCCCGTACCTTCAACTAAAACAATACATGTGGGAACACCTTGCAAATTGCCATGAAAAGTAAGTGGTAACTCACCATTACGTTGATGTGTTGCCATGCCAAAAAGTTTATGCCAGCGATATCGCCCCGATGTATTTGCCCGTAATCGGATTTGAGATCCGACAATTTGACCTTGAGGATTACGGATTGGCAAGATGTAGCCAGTCTTGAGTGATTTTGCTCCTAGCTTGATAATTTCTGACTCAGTTAAACCACGCCCCAGCAAATCTGCCTTGTCTAGATCATTTAAAACTAGTTTCTGCAAATAGCTTTGATAAAGGCGATCTCGTTGAACCACATCAGGCAACTTCGCTAAACCATCCCGCTTCGCCTTTTGTTGTGCCATCCGCAGGTTTAAATTTCTGTCACGACGCTCTAGGCGATCCGACTCCGACTCAGGATGTTTGCGGACATACTTACCCGCAAAGTAACTGCCATTGGTTTCACCCAGATATTTCCAATCTGGAAGATCTGCATCACTGGGATGAGTCATGCACAGAACAAAATCTTGATTATCAGAGGCAGTTCGACATTTTCCTGTGATGTCATCGCAGATCGGACAAGGATTATTTGATTTAGTTGGTGAAAACTTTCGGGAAGAATACTGGTTATTTAGGGAGATCATTATTTTTGACCTCCAATGAGCTTGCTAAGGGAGATCTTTAGATAGATCTCCTCCAACAAGTCTTGTGACTTTAAAAACATCTAAATTGTCCTGATTGTAAGGTTTGTAGCGATTTCAATCAGGAAATAAACAGACTTTTTGAATTCAGTTCGATAATCAATAATTGCTTTTTGCAAAATTTAAAAAAATTTGCAGCAAAAACTGTTGCTAAACTTATATCTTGCGTTAAGATATAAGAAAGCGCTGAACAAAATTGCCCGCGAAAGCAACATCTGTCCATTCCTGGATATTAAATTTAAAAACCTTCGGGTTTACAAGAAAGCTAGTGATTGGACCCACTGGCTTTTTTGTGTTTGAAGGGGAAAACTAGGTAAGTAATCTCCTGTAGATAAAAAACTGCAATTTAAGCATACAGCGATCGCTCTAGATCTGATCTATAAAAGATCAAAAAAAGATCAAAATTTCATAGATATCAGTCTGAATAGGTTTGTCTCGCTTACATTCTGTCATCTAAGATACCATTTTTGAGTAATAGCTTGGCTAACTCTTGGAAGCCAGCAAACTCAGAGGTATGAGTCATGTATTTAGGTAAATGCAGCATTTTGTCTTGATAATGGCGAATATTTGCTACACCGACCGAGATGGGAAATTTTGCAGGATTAAACATTGCCTCATCATTAGGACTATCGCCAACGGTTATGACTTGCTGCGAATTGAGTTCAGGGAAATGATTTTTGAGTACAGCATCTAAGCCAGTTGCTTTATCTTGGTGCGGTGGTTTGATATGACATTGGACATTGCTATAAGTAAAACTCCAACCCATTTGCTGACATTGTGAAGAAATTGCTTGAATATCATCAGTCGATAAATCATTGACATTAAAAGTCCAATCGGTAATACGGAATTGATTATCGGTGGAAGTCTGAAGATTTGGAAAGAGCTGTTTGATTTGATGGAAAGTATTTTCTAAGAGAATGCGATGTCTAGATAAATTGGGAACCGAAGAGAGTAAATCTTGTTGACCATTGGGGTGCAAAAATAAACCACCATTTTCCGCGATCGCCCCATTAATAGGTAAATAATTCATCAAAGCACTGCCCCAACCCGCCGAGCGACCAGTCACTAACAGGACTTTGATTCCTGCTGATTGTAAATCGAGAAGAGTCGAAATGAAATCAGAAGAGAATTTCCCATTAAGGGTAAGAGTACCATCCACATCGGAGGCAATTAAACGAATGTCGGACAAATCAGCTTGATTGAGATTGAGCAGGGTCATACAGAAGAAATGAAACTAAAACCAGAATACAGCTAACGTGAGACTATTGGAAAATCTAGCGATTCGCTAGTGAAGATAAAACTACCATCAACGGAGTATTGACAATTCTAGAATTTGTACGAACAATATTCTCAATCATCAATTTAGAGAAATTGATAGAATGTAATCTCTCGATTACCAAATTTTCCCTAACCCGTTGTATCCAATTCTAAGTACTTAAAGAGGAACTAATGAGAAATAATATCCAATCCAAGATTGACGCAGGCTACACCTATGACGAACTATTGAGCGAAGGTCTAGCCAGCTTTGATGACATCGCCCGCTATGAATCACAATATTCACTGTATGACGAAGATGCAGAACCAAAGCCCAAAAAGGCAAAAGCAAAACCGAAAACACAAGTAATCAAACCAAATAAAGAAGCAGAAATTGACTTTGAATTCTAGCGAGGAATCATGACATGGAATTTAGACAGATCGACCTGAAGACAGGGCAAGAGTTACCCTTGCCCGCGAAAACCGTTGAGCATAGCTACCTCGAACTGAAGATCGGCAAAGACATCGAACCGAGTAAACTCGCTGTCGGCAAGATGTACGATGGCATCACCGAAAGAGACATGGAGCGACTGCAAGAGCAAGGACTGTACATGATCCTTGCCAATGGTCGAAGTGCTTACTTTGGCGATCGCGCCATCGCCGAAAAAGTAAGTACAGAAATCTTCACCAATCATAGTGATGCCGTCGCCTATGGCAGCTTGCCCGTCTCCGAAGCCAAGACCTCCATATTCAAAGAGCAAGCCAGAATCCTGATCATCGATGATGAAACCCTGAATAAAGATCCAGCAACAGGAATCTACCAAGCTGACTGGGGAAATCAATCCATCACCCTTGGTAATGGCATCACCATCAGCGACAAAGCGATGGGACTTATTGCCAGCAAACTCGGAGACTGCTATAGCCTGATCTCACCAGACCTAGCAACCCAACTACAAGCCGAACCAAATCGCCCATTTCAATATCGAGCCGCCGTACCTGAATGGCAGGGCGTAATCAAAGGCACATGTCGTGCCAGCTTGCTCTGCCAAGCCCTAGAAGTTGATGGAATTATCGCCAAATCGAGCATCAAAGGCGACAACAAAACTACCACCACAGGAATCCATGAGATTAGCCTATTCTGGTCAAGGAAAGAAGATGCTAAATTCACCGAACAGAAACTAGGTACTCAAGCTCTTGTCTTCTTCCCTGAAGGAGTCCAAGCGGACGTACTCCCCAAACTCAAAATCAAAGCCGAACGCTTAGCTGAAGCCCAATCCGATCCGCGCAAGATAGCGCAACTGTATATCGAACGCCATGAAAAGCGACAACAACAAAGGCAAGAGGAAGTTGCCGATCGCGCTAACATTACCCAGATTATAGAGCCAGAACTAGCGCAGGAAATGGGATTAAGCCCACAAGAAAACACAACAGCCAATGAAATTGAACAAGAGCCATTAAACTCCCCTAACGAAGAATACCAAGATTGGCTGTATGACATCCTCAAAACTGACCTGATTGAAGGTGGTCATTGTCAGATTTTAGAAATGGAAGACATCGCCAAACGCCTGCGAGAATTCCTACAGAGTGAATGGCAAGAAGTCGCCACAGGAGGCGTTTACGTCCCCAGTGGTATTGCCCAACCACACAACCAACTCCAAGAAGGAGAAGTAAGTTTTACAGGACTACCCGATGGAGCCGAAGTTGCCATCTATCGCAGTCCCGTCGCCAATGCCGCCAACTTTGACGTATTTACGAATAGCCTTACGGTTCTGCGTGAATTAGATCCCGAAGCCTATCGGCAGAGAGGAGTTTGCTACCTAAATCCCAACGATGCGAAACGACTAGTCATCGACTTTGACGGCGATCGCGTGGGGATCATTCCCAGTCAACTAACACCCGAACAACAAGCCAGTTCTCAGAAAATCATTGAGCAGTATCCAACCCTAATCCAAGAAATTATCGACAAGAATCTACCAGAGAACAAGCCAATTCAAGTTGAAAAAGAAAAGAAGATTCCCCGTGATGCTGCCAATGGATTTGCTACCCTAGCCAGTGCTGCGGTGAATGCCGCCGATAACCCCACAGGAAGAGTTGCCAATTTGGGCATGAGGCTAGAAGCCTTGCGATGGGAAACCCAATATATTCCAGAAGCTGAAAGCAGCGAATACTTGCAAGACATTGGCAAACACTTCCAAAAGTTACTTGCGGAAGACCAAGAAACTAAGAAACCCTTTCGCATTCTCAATGAATCTTGGCGCAACCAGATTGTCGAGATTAGTCAAATCGCTAGTACCATACCCAGACTATCCGAACCAGAAAAAGCTGATGCTGTGGCCGAAGGTTTAGCCAAAACTGAGAGGCTGCTATGGCAGTTAGAAAGCCTTGCAGCTGTGAACTTACAGCGTGCAGTCGATACTCCCAAAAGCGCCAGAAAAGTCAATGAAGATGAATTTCAATTCTGTCAGAAAGTCGCCAAATACAAACAGGTCGAATGGATTAAAGACAAAGATAACAGCTATGCCTATATCGGTGCTGAAGGCATTAAAACCAATACTCAAGACCCCGTAGGCTGGATGGTGGAACAAGCCAACCAGATTTATAAGGAATATAGTCTGATCGGCGATCGCAACTACAATCGCTTTGACCATATCTTCCCCAAAGACAGCCACACCCCCGCAGATAGCGAATGGGCAAAGGGAATCGCCACGCACTACAACAAGCTTATCTCCGAAGCTGCCGCCAGTCGTAGTCGTCTAGAACATGAAGAAGGTATAGCCCTTACTGCTACTTCTAGCAAGGGCAACAAAATCGAAATTGTCAGTGTAATTAGCACCGACCCCGGTAGCGAGTCCCCAATCTGGGAGATGGCAAGGAAAGGAGAAACTGTCGATATCCAGATAGCCAAGAATAAGGACTGGAAGACCGAAAAACAGTATCCCTACAAAGCCGTCGCCTTAATCGACCAAGACAAAATTGATGTGGGATTAATCTCCCCAGCCACCTTAGCTGCCTATGGTAAAACCATCGAAAAGGACAAAATCTTTGGCAACCTCAAACTAGAATTCCAACTGGGAATTTCTAAAAATGACGTTGACGACAAATTTGCTGCCGCCGAAAAATATCTAGAAACTCAACGGGATGCAATTCTAGAAACAGAACGCGAACGCCGAGCCGCTGCTTTATGGCATAACAACAACCGTGTGATCGCTGGCAAAATGTTTACCCAAGTCGTAGCCAATCGACTCCAAGAACTACAGGTAGAAAAAATCAAAGTAATTGGCTTACAGTACGAAACCAACGAACTCAAAGATAAACAATGGCAACCCCACGAATCCCTCAATTGCCGAATGGCAATCGAAGCTAATCCCCAAAGTCCGATCTATGACAAGAGGGTAATTCAAGTCCAGACAGGCGACCAATGGAAAAATATGGGCGTTGTTCACAATGACGCAGCCTATATGCCCATTGGCAGTCAGTTCACTGCAAACATCAATATTTCCGCCAGCAAGAAAGATGCAGACTTAGAGATCGATAGAAGTACACTCAAACTGCCTGAAATATGGCACGGACTATCACCAGAGCGAGTCAAAGAAGCAGTCAACCTCGATGCCATTGTGCCGCAATTAAAAGAAGCGATCGCCAAAGCTGCCGTAAACCAACCGACAATGACCGAATTTGTGGCAAAACTTACTGATGAGAACGTGGGACTAAAAGCACAAGTGCAGACAGGAGGCAGAATTAACGGAATTACCTATCTCTACGAAGGTCAGGCAATAAAAGCAAGTTTAATTGAAATGTCTTGGAAAAATCTCGCCGCGATGGGAGTAAAGTACGAGCCAGAGCGAGATCAAGAGGCACTTACTACCCCCACTAATACAGTCCAGACAGAAACTAATACTCAAGCTGAAAGCCTCATGGAGACGCAGAAAAGCAGCATTCATGCAAATCCCCTTGAAAAGATAGAATCGCAATTGAGGGAATCAGTGCGTAGTCATTTTGGCAAGGATAAAGCCATGGCAGAAATTGCCACCCAATTTATCGGCAAAGCCGCCACACCAGAAACGGTTTATTCCAGCACGAGATTGTACGAACAAGCATGGGCAGAACTGGCTAATACAGGCAAATATAAATCTGAAGATGTAATCATGGTCAGTGGGTCAGGACCTTGGCGAAGAGAAGGAGACGAACGCACCAAACCACAGATTGAGCAAGATCTGCATCAAGTATTTACCAGCCATTACCAAGCATTACTAGACCAAGCGATCGCCGCAGGTAGCCAAATATTAGTGGGCAATGCTAAAGGAACAGATCAACTAGTAGTGGCATATTTGCAGGAAAAAGGCTATGCACTCAACTGGCAGCCCCAAGGCTATTACCAAGGTTCAACCTCACAGCAAGAGAAATCATTACATTCAGAACAGCCAGTAAAAATCACAGGAAAACCCGTCAAGATGGTTTATCCCCTCAAAATGTATGGAGAAGTGAATCCCTTGCCAGTCAATACCTGTATCGAAGCCATGCGCGGACATGGCAGATGTCACACGACGCGGAGATATGAACCCTACGCCGCCTATGGATTTAAAGAAGGCGACATAGCGATCGCGATCGCAGGAGAGCAGAAAGTTGCCTTTAAAGTAGGTAAACAGTACAAAATCACCCCAGACATGCTGAAAGATGCAGCCTATCAACAGCAATGGGCGCAAATGGAAAAGCATAGCGCCAAGGAACTGACCACATTTCAGGGACATAGCAACACATGGGGACTGCACTTTCAGCCACTGGGAGATTATGTGAATGGGAAGATTGTGCTATTCCCGACACAACAACAATCTATCAAATTAGATAGTAATGAAATAGCCGAAATTCAGCAACTAATGGAATGGTGTCGAACTGCCGAGTATTTGGGCAAGAGCGAGAAATATATAGACCGAATTCAAGAGATGATAGCAGGTGAAAGCATCACAGAAAAAGCACAGCAAGCAATGCACAAGGATCATCAGTCATTGAGCCAGCACGTTGCTTCGCAGTGGCGGGAAATATTGGTAATCAAAAGTGACTATGTAGAATCACAGGATGGCAATCTCGTATTTGAGCGCAAAGGCAATGAAGGTAAATACCGAGCCACATGGGAACAGGCGACCGATACATTGACATTGGATACTAAATTCGTGAATCAAGGTAAATTTCAATATTCACCATTGTTGGTACAGCAGGGATTAGATATCGTGCACAGCCAAGTAACCGTGAGAGATGCCAAAAATTGTGATCGCGCCCTACAGTTAATCGCAGAGAGTCAAAAGGAATATCAGGAGTCCCGATAACACAGATATTATGCCCAGATTCATTGTTTAAGTAAAAACAGTAAGAGCGCTTACGCTTAAAGTCCGCGACCAAAGACGTAGTAGGAATAACTACCGTGAAAATAGCAATAGGCGCGATGACAGGCAAGACACAGGTGCAGGTATATCGTTCGAGAGCCAGATGTCTGAAGACCACAAAACAGCAAATCGATCTTGCCAAATCGATGCAAGCAAAAGTAACAGATTTTGGCAATGGCACAAAACTGCTGACCTTCAGAGATGGCACCAAGCGGACAATCCAAAGCAAGGATTTGCTCCTAGACGCAGTACAAGAAAGCGTTCAGGAATTAGGAGAATACCTCGCTCAACATCCAGACCAAATCTCCAAAGTAGATCCGAGCATCTTGGAAATGCTGACCTATGCCGAGTATTTCGTCAAAGCCGCCATGAACGAATACACCACAGATCCGCAACATTGCCGCGAAGTAGCGACAAGTCATTTGGAAACCCTGTCCGAAGACTATCCCCAGATCTTCTCTAAAAAAAACGCAGCAAGAGAATTGAACTAAAAATCAGTCTAGCGGTCTCGCTTAAATTCGAGTGAATTGACAGAGATCTGACTTACCAATTCCCACACAAGTATTGAAGAAAATCAACAAATTATTAGGAAAAACTATGAAGCCACCATCAATTTTCAAGATTGCAGTCGAAGCACTTGTGACCGTGAGTCTGATTGCATTACTGGGATTATTGACCGCACTAACCTATGCCCTACTATCATTTCTAGGGACTGAACCCACGGCTCAATCACTGCTAACTTCTCAGATAGAAACACCTGAAGTCACAGTCAGGCATCTAACAGCTACGAACCCATTACTTCCAGATGCAACAGTATCTTTGCCATCAGCAAAAGCAGCACCAAAACTGAAAGCTACGGTAAAGGAAGTAAAGACTGAAATCATTGCCGAAGTCGCTACCAAGCCCCTCACGAAAATGACTGTTCAAGAACTAAGACCCCTAGCCAAAGAACGCAGAATCCCTAACTGGCGAAAACTGAAGAAGAAGGAACTGATCTTCTACTTAACCGCCTAGTTTCAAATAGCAATCTTGTCAATGTAGATATCTATCAAAAAGAAATCTACATTGACAAGCAAGAAGAACGCTAGCGCGTAAAGTCCGTGAGCGATTGTCAACCACAAATTAAAATCAGGAGACTAAAAACATGGCTCGTCAACTAAGATTCGATACCCCTGAAGAACTTGCCGATAAAATCATTGATAAGCTGAGTCAAGCAGAACTGCACGTAACCACCAGAGCCTTGATTGTCCATATCAACGCGCAAATCCCAGTCAAGGAACTGGAAAAGACAGTAGCAGCCAGCAATGCAGTAGTTGAAACCAGCCGCAAACCCAAAGCCCGTAAACCACAAGTTAGCACAGACAAGATGTGGCTATACCAAGCGAAGAAGGGATGGGCTTTGGCGAACATCAACCTGCCAATTGAGAAGGTGATTCAACGTTTGCAAAACCATTATGGCTGCAAGATTCTGGCAACCAAAGAAGGAAAGATTAACTTTCTACCATCAAAGCCCACCACCATTGATGAACTGCAAAAGAATGGATTTGTCGTTTATCGCCAAGACCTAAACAAGAAAGCAGCCTAGTCCATCAACACCTAATAACCAAAAGCGACTAGATCCAACGATTTGGATCTAGTCGCTAAATTACTTTGAGAACAAAAATAAATGCTAACGATCGCCAAGACCAACCTCGCCACAAGAGAGATCGTCGATAACGAGATCCAATTTCGAGATACCCTGCTCGAAGCCCTCCATCCAGACATCAACCTCAGCATTGGCAACATTTCCAGCTACTTACAAAAGATTGCTAAAGCCGAAAGCGTATCTCAAACTAGCAAATCGGCTAGCAAACGCAGCACCGCTGCCAAAAGCATTGTTCCCCTCAAGAAACAAGCGATCGCCGCCTTAAGTAAAGGACTAGGCAAATACCAACTAGCAGGAGCATCGGGAGCTAGAAAACATGGAGACTTCTTCTTTAGCCAAGGACTAAATCCCTTTGCCACCTATTTCCCCAGTGCCATGGGACAAATCAACTACGGTTCCATCCTGATGACCGAATGCCTGAAAATCTATAGTATTGAACGAGTAAACATCCTGATCGTCCAAGACAAAGAGCATCGCACTGATGACTGTCACGGTAAAATCAGCCATGAATTTCTCAACCAACTGCGCCAAAGCGAAGACTTTGTGATTCCAGCCAATACCCCATTTCAATTCCGAGCAGGAATCGCTAATCAATGGGTCGCCAAAGGAACCTTACAACTCAGCCTAAATTGTCCAAAAGGCATCGACTTAATTCTTCCTCTATCCTGTTTCAAAGGACATAAGACTGAACTAGGTATCCACAAACTAGCTAACCTGAAACTAGGAATTGTCAACTTTGCCCAAAAGCGGCGAGTCAAAACCTCCTACACCGTCTGGCAATGGTTTAGCCCACAAGCGATCGCCCAAGATGTCTTACCCACCACCCAACAGAAAGCGGAAACCCTAGTTGCCGCCCAGAGAGACATCAAACAACTCTGCCAACTCGTGCAAACAGAGCAATGGGTTAAAACCGACGAACCTGAAGAAGAACGCGAAGAAGAAGCCGACGGCAAAATCCTCGCGGAGATCCTCAAACACGACATTCACGGACAACTGCTAGAACATCCCTACGTGGTGCGAAAGATTGAAGACCTAGTAAGACGACGTTGGTTAACCCTAGCCACCAGTGGCGGTATCAACTTCTCTAGCTTCATGGCCCAGCCCTGTCCCGAACTAGGAGAACTGGAAATGAGCATCCCCGAAATGCCCGAAGGCGAATATGTAGGATTTCGCTATCCCATCCGCGATCGCAATGACTTACAGATTTGGACAAACAAACATATCAAAGGACTCAACCAACAGGGAACCATGTATGTCAATCCAGACATCGCCCGTGACTATTGCGGCATGGACTTTGATGGTGATACTTTCTGCGTGAAATCAGTTAAGAAATTACCTGAAATCGCTAAAGAAATCCGTCAGTATCACGTCAAACCCACCACTTACAAACCCGACAAAGTACCAGTGCAAGGCACACTAGCGGAAGTCGCCTTTAGATCTACTGAAAACCAAATTGGATTGATTACCTATTACCTAGCCACAGCATGGGCAACAGGACACCATCAATATATTGCAGGTTTAGCCCAAGAAGTGCAAGTTGCTGTAGATCGGCTCAAGTCTGATCTTAGCCATGACCAAACCTTTCTTGATGAAGTGGGCAAAAGCTTACCGAAACTGGATTGGCTGATTGATCGCAAGCAGCAAGGAGTCTATGGCAGCTACTACGATGCTAAACAGAAATGTAAAAGACCAGCTAGACCAATGGAAGCAAGTGGAGAATATAACGATGCAATTTCCTTACTAATTCAATCCGTGAACGAAATCTGGCAGCCCGTAGATTTACATGAGCGCACCCTGCTCGAATTCCGCGAACTATTTGTCAAACCGAGTGAAACCCTCTACAAAAGAGCGATCGCCCGTCGTGATGAATATACCAGCAAGATTAGGGAGGCAATGAAACTATCAAGCGATCGGGAATCCCGCAAGAAAATCCTGAGAGCAGCAGTGCAATGGGCGAAAGGCTTAGGCGAGAAACTTCGGGAGAAAAGTGAGAAAACTGCTCAAACCTGTGCCGCCGCCATGTGGCAAGCCAGTCATAACGGCGATCACGGAACCGCAAGCGTTGTGTTTAATATGTTCCTGCCAGAGATCTGCGATCGCCTCCATGACAACCAACTGATGCGTTTGCAAGTAGTGGGCGCACAGTATGGAGAACTTGCATCAACCAAATGGACAGGAAATGGAGAACATGCCTGTATTCCCATCGTTGTATCTCAACGGAAAGAAGATGGCAGATATCAGATTGAAGTCATCCGTAAAAGTAGGAAAAAGCCATACCTGCTAGGACTAGTCGCCAAAGACTCCGCCAAAGTATTGGTTGGAGAATACACAGCCTCACTGAAAACACAGCAAAAGACTATAGTTTGCGAACTAGTCGCTGCTTAGAAATCAAGGAGATAAAGCTGCTTTATCTCCTTGATTATCTATCTCCTAGAAAAAAGAATTTCCCAATCCCAAACTTTGATAAACTAAGTGGATATGAAAACGGATACGCTCTTTTATCAACTATTCAACACCTTTCACACCCTACTGTTTGAGCTAATCGAACGCCCGATTGCTGAAGCAGAAGGTTACGAATTTAGCTCAGTAGAAGTGAAAGAAAAAGCCTTTCGGTTTGATGGCATATTTAGCCCCAAAGCCGAAGATAAACCGATATATTTACTTGAAGTCCAGTTTCAGCAAAAGGAAGACTTTTACTGGGAATACCTATCCGAGATATATCTGTACCTAAACCAATACCGTCCCGTACAGGAATGGCAAGCGATCGCTATCTTTGCGAGGCGCAGTTATGAACCAGAGCCCAGAAGCCATGTGCAGGAAATGTTCGACTGCCAGAGGATACGGCGAGTCTACCTAGAAGACCTGCTAGAGCGAGAGACAGACTCTTTTGCGATCGGTATTATTCAGCTCATTCTGTCTAGCGAAAGTCAAGCAGTCAGCATGGCAAGACAATTAGGTGAGAAGATCGAGCAAGAAAACAATACCGAAATTCAAGAGCAGGTACTAGAATTAATAGAGACAGTGTTGGTATATAAATTCGGTAGAGTCGAGGTAGGGTATTATCCCTAGCCCCTCTCAATTAGATCTGGACGTGCGTATTTCTACGCATCCAGCTCCCGATATTCTTAGCTTGCGCTTTTGCTCATGTGATGATAATCATGGCAGCTTTCATGTATCGCTACAAGGTTTGCCGTCTTCCAATTATTATGATTTCCATCTACATGATGTAGATGTACTTTTTCATCACCTACGAATTTTAATCCGCAAGTTCTGCATGAATGGTTTTGCCTTTTAAGGGCTTTAGAGGTCATGCCATCGTAGAGCTTACTGTTACGTTCGCTCCAGTAGACAATATCGCCATCGTAGGGAGATTTCTCTCCTTGGACGTTGTTGTGTCTGTTTTCGGAGTAGGGAATGTCAGGAAATGCTTTGTCTAATAATTTCTTACAAGAATAGCGATTTTGCTTAGATTCCTTGTTAAAGACCTTAAATGCTCTGCTTTCGATGTGATACAACGAGTTTCTTGAACCGTTCATCTTACAGAAGCGGTGGTAATTTCTCCAACCTCTAACAATAGGTGCTAGCTTTTCAGCTTTTACCTTTGCACCATAATTCGAGCTATTGACAATGGCTTTTACCTTCTTGCGGAAAGATTTATAATTTGCTTCTGAGGGCGTACTTTTAAATTTTCCGTTTTTCTGACATTTGAAATGCCAGCCTAAAAAGTCAAATCCATCTTTCATGGCAGTTGTCTTAGTCTTCTTTTCATTAATTTTCATTCCTATAGCAGCTAGAAATTCGCTGATTTTGGCAAGTATTTCTACATCGTTGTCTTCTGGGCGTAGAATTATCACCATGTCGTCAGCATATCTTACAGATGGAGTTTTTATTCTTCCCTTGGGGTCTTTGTAGCTATGTATAGCTTCAATACCATTAAGTGCGATGTTCGCTAGTAGTGGGCTTACCACCCCGCCTTGTGGCGTTCCTTGGTCTGGAAAACCTACGTTTATTCCAGCTTTGAGACATCTGAAGATGCCAAGCTTTAACCCAGAGGGGGCGATTAGGTTATCCATGATTGCAGAGTGGTTAATCCTATCGAAGCATTTTTCAATATCGAGTTCAATAACTCGTTTATTTATTCCATTACATGAGCTTTTAAGATTGTTGAACAAGAATTTCTGAGCATCATGTGCTGCGCGACCTGTTCTAAATCCGTAGCTATGTGCGTGGAAGGTTGCTTCGTGTGCTGGTTCGAGCGCGTATTTAGCTAGGCATTGCCAAGCTCTATCGGCGATTGTAGGCACTTTTAGCATACGCATTGTCCCGTCTTTTTTAGGGATGGGAATTTCTCGTAAACCTGAGTGTTTCCAGTTGATATAATATTTGGCTAAGGTTTTTTCTAAGATGAAGCGTTCTTCAATTGAGAGTGACTTTTTGCCATCAATACCAGCCGTTTTCTTACCAGCATTCAGTTGTGTTACTTGCCGAATCGCTAGTAATCTAGCTGATTTGGATTTGAGAATTAGTTTTTGTAAAGATCTTGCTTTCCGCATATCTTTAACTTGAACCGCTTTATACACGCGCTTTTGCAGCTTAAAAAGGTTGACTCGGAATTTCTTCCAAGGCAATTCTTTCCAAAGTTCACTAATATTTCTATTGTGGCTAACCATAATCTGCTCTAGTTTGTGTTTTCTGAATACCTTGAGGCAATTACGCCTCATCCTACCCGAATCTAAAGAATTAATCCTCTCGTCTGGTCTACCGTAAATTCGACAATTTACAGACCTTAGACTCGTTTTTATTCGTTCCGTCCTGAAGATTGGTATGTCCCGTTAGATGTAGCCAATTCAACCGCCAGAACCCCATACTCGTACCGCTATTTTTTGGAAGATGCGGCGGGATACTAATCTCTGGCGAGGTCAGACTTTGTTGGTTGCGCCTGCCTACTAATAGGTTGCTTTTTGAGGCTCTGTTTCATCATGGGGACTCCCTATTAGCGCCAGTGTCCTCAGCATTTAGAGGTCTGATTGCGCCCTGTTCCCAGCTTCAGCCTCCAAGTAACGAGCTTGGTCACTGTGGGCAGATAAGGAGTCAGTCTTGAGTTTAGACGATAGGGCTTGCACCTATATCATCTGGACAGTTAAGCTAGACTTAGGAGTCTTGACTCTAGTGGTTATTTACGGACTGGTTACCGTGATTCACACTAAACGAATCGCACCCAAAACTAAGTCGGCAGGAGATTGAAGCAATGTTTACATACAGCGATTTAAAGCAAACACGAGTTTATCAAGAGGCAAGAGAAGAAGGCGAGCAGCGTGGTGAGCAACGAGGCTTAAAACTAGGCGAGCAAAAAGGCTTGAAGCTGGGCGAGCAACGCGGACTAGTAAAGGGGCAAGCTACGATGCTGCTAAAGATGCTTGGTCGCAAGTTTGGGCAAATTACTCCAACTTTAAAGGCTAAAATCAACAAACTATCGGCAAAGCAGTTAGAAAATTTAGCCGAAGCATTATTTGACCTAGAGACGATCGCCGACCTCAACAACTGGCTAAAAAACAAAGGCAAAGACAACTAGAGGATTTTGAACCAATATCTAAAAAAAGGACATGACAAGTCATGTCCTTTTTTTAATGGCTAGCGCTTGTTCGCAAGAACAAAAACTAATAAAAAAGCCAAAAATGTACCAACCCATATTTGAGATCACACCAGAAATTGAGCAGCATTTTGATAGCTCCTTGCGAGTAAAGGCAGAAGCAACCGTCGAAGCGATCGCTTTAAGCAAGTCAATATCAACAGCCACATCGCAACAACAGGTCGAACTCGCCAAAGCATCAGGATGGGGAACACTCACCGATATCTGGGTGAAAGCAAACCATCAAGGCAACACATGGCAGCATCGATGCCATGAAAAACTAAGCCAACTATTGACTCAAACTGAAATCCAATCCGCCAAATCCGCAACAGCAACTGCGTATCAAACCAGTTTTGAAGTCATCCGTGCCATGTGGGATATTCTCAAGGATATCGGATTTACAGGTGGAGCGATCATCGAACCAGCGTGCAACACCCTAGCATTTATGGGATGTCAGCCCTTGTTGATGAGAGACCGATCGCAATGGGTAGGTATAGAACTAGACCCAATCTTTGCCCAAATTGCGAGATTGCTCTACCCCGAAGCCCTGATTTACGCTCAAGGGTTTGAGACAGTGAGCCTATCCGACAACAGTTTTGACCTAGCGATCGGCAATGTTCCCTTTGGCAATTACAAACTCTACGATCCACGCTATGCCCACCTGAACCTAAGCATTCACAACTATTTCCTAGCTAAATGTGTAGATCTAGTCAGAGAGAACGGACTGATATGCTTGATTACCAGTTGTTTCACCCTCGATGCTGCCAATACTAGCTTTCGGAGATATCTGGCGAGTAAGTTAGAGTTGGTAACTGCCATTAGATTGCCAGACACCGCTTTTAAGAGATTTGCCAACACGGAAGTAGTTGCTGATATTCTAATTTTCCGCAAGCTCACAGAAACTGAACAGAGAGCCACGAATCAAAGAAATTATAAATATCCTGATTGGGTAAAGACAGCACCATCAGGCAAACACACAGTTAATCAAGAGCCAATCATGATTAACCAATGGTTTGTAGAGTAAGCCTAGCGGCTGAGCTAGAGAGTAACCACACCAAAACTACCGAGCGAGTCAATCCTATTAAGGATTGACTCGCTTTTTTAATTGAGAACAAACCCATGTCTATAACCCCATTCAAATTCCGCAATATTCTCGGCGAACTAACTGTCTCAAAACTATACGGCGGAGAGCATTTAGGCGTAACTGCCCCAGCAAACTTTGACCTGAGAAAAGAGATAAACAAGATTGGAAAAGCGATCGCTAAATTCTATGAACCAGCAGTAACTGAAACCAAAATAATCCAGATTCCACCACAGTTACAAAAAGTTCTACCCAATGCCTTTTGCGAACATGAAGGACAAATCTATCGTCGCACCGACTATCAGCTAGAACTAGTTGCAAACCAACAACAGCGCATTCGTGCAGCCATGTCTGTAGCCAAGATCCTAGACTTAGTGCTGAGAATGCAGCAGTACGAAGACGAAAAAGAACTAGCCAAACTGCGCCAAATTCTCAATCAAAAATATGATGAGTTCGCAATTAGATTCGGGCATTTCACCAGCAAAGAGAATCTCAGCATCTTCCAAGAAGATCCCAACTACTATCGATTGAGAGCATTAGAAATCGACCGAGGCAAAGCAAAAAGCCCCGCTAAAGCCCCTATCTTCCATCAAAGAACAGTCAGAGCGACCCCAAGATATCGTGCCGATAATGCCAAAGATGCCCTAGTCCAATGTCTGGATGCCAAAAGCTTTATCGACTTGGATTGGATCGCCAACCTCATCGACAAAAGCATTAGCACCGTTATTGCAGAGCTAGAAGGCGATATCTTCTACAACGGCACAATTCCGCCAGCAACAGTGCAAGAAACCACCAATGCTGAATGGATTACGAGAGAAGAATTCATCAGTGGCAATGTCGTCGCCCGACTCAACAAAATCATCGCATGGCAAGAAAGCGGAGTACCCAACTGGCTAAACATTGATAAATACCATCACACCATCAGTAGCAATCAACCCGTCCCCTGTTTACCTGAAACTCCAGATGTAGACATCAAAGTGCGCTGTGCAGTAAAGCTAGGTATTAATGTCAATGAGATGACACCAGACGAGCTGAAGTTGCTGTTACACAACACAATCCGCGTCAGACTAGGCACAACATGGCTGCCCGAAGATGTCATCAAAGAATTTAGCGAACAACTACTGAGCCATGCAGGAATCAGTACCGTCAAGTTCCATCATGACCCCGCCAACATTTGGGTAATCAAAGGCGACAGCAAACTTGTGAGTTCACCCCAAAACAAAACTGAATGGGGAACACCTAGCCACACTGCTCTTGAACTGATAGAACACGCGCTCAACCAAAAAGATCCCAAAATCTATGAATACATCAAAGACAAGCATGGCAACATCACCGCCATCTTGAATGTAGAAGCCACCACAGCATCACGGACAATGCAAGACAAAATCCAAACTGCTTTCAAAGCATGGATCTGGAGTGAAGGCGATCGCGCTGAACAGCTATGTCTGCACTATAACCAATACCACAACCTCTACCGCGATACCGTGTATGACGGCTCGCACCTAACTTTCCCCAACATGGCTCCCGACTTCGAGATGCGAAGCCACCAGCGCAACTTCGTGCGGCGAGTGGAAAGACAAAGAGCATCTTTTGCCGCCCATCGGGTTGGCTATGGCAAAACCGCCACGATGATCGCCGCAGGCATGGAGTTAAAACGCAAAGGCATGGCGCACAAAGTCCTGCATGTAACCATGAAATCGATCCTGCCAGGATACAGCAAAGAATTTCGACGACTGTACCCTGAAGCCAAAATTCTTGTACCCAACACTCAAGAATTTGCCAAAGATCGCCGTCGCGTTCTGCTGAGTCAAATCGCCACCCATAACTACGATGCGATTATTCTCACCTACGAACAATTCTTCAACCTGCAAATCAGCGAATCAACTGAACTGATGTTTCTCGAGGAGCAAATGTCGGCGATTAGTTCCATTTGCGAAGCAACCAAGAAAGATGAATCCAGACAAGTATTCCGCAGTCTGGAAGCAATGCGGAAGAAAATCTCATTACGGATACAAGAAATTGAAAACAGCGATCGCAAAGACCGCGTGATTTACTTCGAGCAATTGGGAATTGATGCGCTATTTCTAGACGAAGTACAGCAAATTAAACGACTGCAAATTCTGACCACCCAGCACAATGTTGCAGGTATTCCCACAGGTTATAGCCAACGCGCCCATGACTCCTTCATGAAAGTGCGATACCTGCTTATCAACGGCAAAAGAGTCATCTTTTCCACAGGTACACCCCTAAGCAACACTATGGCAGAAATGGACGTGTGGATGCGCTATCTGCAACTAGACCTGCTACAACAGCAAGGACTAACCCACTTCGATAGCTTCTGTTCGAGATTCTGTGAAACCAGCACCGCCTTAGAAATCAGTCCCACAGGCAAACTGAAATCGAAAACCCGCCTCCGCGAATTCGTTAACATGCCCGAACTGATGGCGATGTGGTGTCAAGTCACGGATATCCAGACCGCACCCCTAGCCGAAGTCAAGACCCCTAAACCTCATTACCATGTGATGTCCTGCAAACCATCGCTAGAGCAAATCGCCTATATGGACAAACTCTGCGATCGCGCTGAGGCCGTGGCAAAACGTAAAGTCAAGCCCGAAATTGACAATATGTTGAAAATCACAGGCGATGGAGCCAAAGCTTGTATGCACACTAAATTGGTATCGCCCGAAGCAAGCGAATGGATTGATAACAAACTGCTCGCCTGTGCGTGGAATGTCTGGCAAATCTGGACGATTACGGCGATCGCCAAAGGCACTCAAGCGATATTCTGCGATCGCAATACACCTAAAAAAGACCGATGGAATAGTTACTGCTATATCCGCGATACCTTAGTGATGTTGGGCCTACCCGCCGACCAGATCGCCTTTATCCATGATTACGACACGGATAGCAAGAAAACCAAACTGTTTGAAGCCATCAACGAGGGCAGGATTAGGATTGTCTTTGGTTCGACATCAAAACTAGGAACGGGAGTAAATATGCAGAGCAAACTGATTGCTTTGCACCATATCGATTGTCCTTGGCGGCCATCGGATCTTGAACAGAGAGAAGGCAGAGCAGTGCGTCAGGGTAACGAATGGAGTGATGTCTTCATCTTCCGTTATGTTACTGAAGGCAGAAACAACCAAGCAGGATTTGATTCATTCCTATGGCAAGCGATTGAGAATAAACAACGGATGATTTCGCAGGTGATGTCGGGCGATCGCACCCATCGCACTATCGAAGACATTGATGAGACAGTTCTTAATGCCGCCCAAATGAAAGCGATCGCCTCAGGAGATCCGCTGATCATGGAACGGGCAACCCTCGAAGCTGAATTGCAAGGATTAGGAATGCAATTGCAAGCCTATAACGACAGGCAATTCAGGGATAAATCCAAGATTCAGTACCTAACTGACATGGTAAATACCAATTATCCCCTCCAAATTCAGCGTATTCAAGCCGACCTAGCCACAGTATCTGAAGCAAATCTGAAGCAATTCATCAGCGATCGCGGAGTGATGCTGGATAAAGCCGTACTCATCGATCATCACATTAGCGAACAAGTACAACGACTTAAAGAAAGCTATCGATTGACCCAAATCCAAATCGGACAATTTGCAGGACTGAACGTATTCTTGAGCAGATTCGGCTCAGAGGTGAATGGGTATATCGGTACGAGCATCAATTCAGGCTATGAATTTAACGCAGAATGCCAACAGCCCTATAGTTCGATCTTGCATGTGGTGAGAAATGCGATCGCCGCCAAGCTAACTACAGTGCAAGAAAATCTCGAACGAGACAGACAAGAACTGCCAATACTGGAAAATCGAGTCAGTCAACCCTTTGAGCAAGCACAGGAATACGAGCAGAAATCAAATCGGTTAGGATTCCTGAAAGAGATGTTTGATGCGATCGCCCATGAAGCTCCTGTGGATGATCATGAAACTGACAACTGTGTAGATGGCGAAGACTTGGAAGAATCGCGAGAAATCTTCTGGGAGAGAGAATCTAGGGCAGCTTTACTAGAGCCACCTTCAGTGGCGATTGTCGAGGGACTGAGGCAAAGACAGTTCGAGGATTGGGTAGCCCAAGACTCGGAAAACTGGCTTGAGCTAATCGCGCAGATTGTGGGCGATCTCGATCTGCCTGTGAGTAGTGTGAAGCCACCAGATTTGATTGTATTTAAGGCATTGTCTGAATTCACGCTTTTAGAAAGAGGAGGTAAGCAACTTGTGATTCCACACAAGGATGTAAATGAACAAAGAGAACAGTTAAAACTGTTCTAAAACCGTTGTTACAAAAGAGAAAGTTTTAGCTCTGCAAAGATTTTCTCTTTTGTAATGACTTCATTTATTTTGGATGTGTACATTTGCGGAAATCCCAAGGTTTTTCTTTCTTATCCTTTGACTAGATCCCGATTTTATTAGTGACTATGTTTGCTTCGGCTAAATCTTTACAGGAGATAGCTAAGGCGATCAAGCAGATTTCTGGGTGATTGCTCAACTTGATTGGTTGTAGAGTGGATAGGCAGATTATTTTTCAGGATAAGTTTAGGAGTTGTTTAGGAGTGTCAAATTGCATTTTGATCAATAAAATTCTATTCAACCATGTTACCCTGCAAAAATCTTGTTATTACACTGAATGGTTGTTTTATCTGACAAGTTATGTGATATTTATCTTGTATGACTATATATTATCCTGTAATTTGCAGGATAATATATAGTCATGCCAACCCGATGAGTCCGTTAAAGCTATCTGTTTTTAGCCGAGATTAAGCAATCAAAAGTGGTTGGCTTCGTTGTTTATTTCAGAGAAGTTATTGGCGATCGCAAAGACAAATAATTATTAAGCGATCGGGGCATAACACATTATTGGGGCAGACAATATTTAGAGATTATTGGTGTTGAGTTGAGATGTGATCGCTTGCCGCTCAATTCAGCCGTTATACAGCATATTTGGTATCCGTAACTCTTGATTTCCCGAAGTGAGGTTTACTTCAAAGCTTTTTTAGTTTCTTCTCAAGACATCCTGCTACTACATCCAAGATGAGTCTTATATGAATACGATCACAGGAAAGGTTTTACATACTGAGTCTGGGGTCGGCATCCCAGACTTGATAGTGGCTGTATATGATATTGACCCTACTTTAGACCAATTGTCTGGAAAGTCGGAAGAAAAATCAGCTATTCGTCCACCAAACTACATATTGGATCAGCTACGTAAACAATTACTGAGTGGTCAACAGTTATTTGGAGCGAGTCTCAAAGCTTATCTACAGCTTTTCTACTACGGTGGCGGGGCTGATCAGGAGGAAGACCGATCTCTGAGAACGCCGATCAGTATCGCTGGCGATCGCATTGGCTCTGTAATCACTAACAATCGCGGTGAGTTTTCCCTGACATACGACGACGCTGCATTTCAGGTCAACGATCAGGAGATGCGTCCAGATCTGGTGCTGTACATCTTGGCACCAGAGTATTCGGTTGAAATTACCCCACCCGATGCTGGGGAGTTCCAAGATGGACCTGTTACGTCTGAATTTGTTCCTGTTCCAGAACATCTGAGGGTACTCCACTTCAGCTTATTTCCTCGCCGGAATGCAGGACGATTGGAGAGCTTCATCATTAAATTGACCTCAGAGCAACTTGAGCGCAAAAAGGTCACTGTGCCCAACCCTGGGGGTAGCGATGTTGACTTTGCGGGGTTGTTGGAGGTTGATCAGGCGAGGAAAGAGAAGATTAAGGACGTATTAAAGACGCATCGACAAGCTAAGTTATCGGCTCACCGCAAGATTGAACAAGAAGCTAACAGTTTTGTGCAGAATTTGTCGGCGGTGCCCAAGGCTTTAAGGGAAAGACCGCTTTTTGTTGGGCATGGAACCACCGTAGAGCAAGCAGAAGCGTATGCCCGTCAGAAGGGTGTGGAATCTATTCAGGGGCATCAGGGCAAAGCCTTTGTCAGACTTTCTGAAGAAGATTTACGATCGCTGGGCATTGATGATGTGCAAGGCTTTGAAAGTGAGCTAAATGCCAATGGCAGCACAACAAGGCGGGTTGACCTGGACAATCTTTGCGGGCTATTGCAAGCGAAGAATGGTGGCACGGAATTGACCAAACGGGTTCCAAATCTCTTAAGAGCACTTCGGGGTGATCGACCCTCAGATACCTGCAATGATACTGATGACTCTAGCTCAAATCCCAGTGACGGTGAGGATGATGAAAGTAGCCCATCTACCCTGCCCATTGAAGAGCAGATTAAACAACTTGTGCTGGAACGGGTGCAGGCGATGAAGCTTTCGGAGCCTGATGAAGATGGCTCGGAAGAAAATCAGGTACAGCGTATTACGAAGACGATCCGAGACCGCATTCCGCCTGCCAGCCCTGCGGATGTGACAGCATTTTATGACTTTAACCATCTACAAATTGCCTTCCCCGATGTGTGGGCAGAGGCTTTTGATGGAACTGTCAGCAATGTGATTAAAAAATTAGGGATTGAGTATCGCGAATATACAAGTGACTTGGGATTGGAGGATGACCCTAATGTCCTTTCACTTGATTTTACTGATCTCAAAGAATACACCCAACTGATGGGCAGGTTTGTTGATGATATCGCCAGCCTTGAAAATGTACTGCCTTTGCCTCTGCAAGTTCGCTATCTTATCGATGATGCTCTCCTTCGTAGTGCAGTGACCCTGGAAGCACTTGACGTAACAGGGAAAGCGCAGTCTATTTGGCAGCAATTGAGCATTGAGCAAAAAGATTTGCTGATTAAGCTGGCAGCCAACGAGATCAAGGTGGAGAAAGAGATCCCGCCAGGTAATTTTACTATTCCGCAAGAGGTCAATACCCTACTGACTAAAGCAGGAGAAGGTGATGGTAATGCCGCATTGGTGGAGGCATCCGTTAAGTTATTACGTGAACTGAGAGCCATTGAACCACCAGTGGAGGTTAGTTTACAGACACAAGACCTAACCCTACAAGAGAAGCGAGAACGTGTGCTTAGCGTCATTGCTAATCCTGAAGGGCGGGTGACGCGTGTTCAGAATTTGCTGAAGGAAATGGCGGAACGGTTACAGGAGCCTCACTCCTTTAGGATTTTCCAGAAAAACACGGTCAACTTTGGCATTGTGACGACCTATCGCCAAGAGTGGAAACCGGGCGATTATCAGGTGGGGAGTATGGTTTCGAGCTTGCCCCTAGCGCCGGGAGAAACCAGAAAATATACCAAAAAGATGATGACCAAGAAAACTCGTTCTCAGAAAGAGAATGAGAAAAGTGCCTCGACGTTATCGGATGAGCGGGCGATTACTGCGAGGGCGACGACTGACATTGTGGAAAAAGCCACGACAACCACTAATTTCGAGCAAACGCTACAAACGAACATGAGTGGAACGATTGGAGTATTCTCGATGGGGGGCAATACGAATACCTCATTCAGCCGTAACCAAGTCGCCGAGTCGCAAAAGACCAAAAATGCGTTTCATGAAGCGGTGAGGAAGGCGGCGCAGGAATATAAGAATGAGCGTTCTCTGGAGGTGAGCACTGAGGAGGTCAGTGAATTTGAATCGACCTTTACTTCGGAGATTAGTAATCCCAATAATGAAATTACCGTCACCTACCTATTCTATGAGCTGGAGCGGCAATATCGCATTACTGAACGCTTGCATAAGCTGACCCCCGTGGTGCTGGTGGCTCAGGAAATTCCCAATCCTGCCGATATTGACGAAGATTGGCTGTTGGCTCACGAGTGGATTCTGCGGCGGGTACTGCTCGATAACAGCTTTAATGAGGCGCTGGACTACATTGCCGAAGGGTTAATCAGTGATGAGGTGTCGATTGAAATCAAACGGGAACATTATGAAACTCAGAGATCTCTGGTAGATGAGCTTTCTGAGACCCTGCAATCCCTAGCGTCGATGCAGGATGTGATGCGCGAATCTTTGATTGATACCACCAATCGCGAAAAGGTGGCTGCCGCCTATGCCAAACGTGAAAAGAAAGCCAACAAACGAAGAAGACTCCGATATGCCTTTACGGGGCGACTGAGACGGTTGGCTCGATCAATGCGTAATGATGAATTCACGTTTGGGAATGATGATCCAGCCGTTTTAGAAGCGCGTCGGGAGGCATTGGAAACCCGGCTTGGCTTTTTAGAGGGCAGCCTGGAAGATACTCGCAGTCAATTGACTGCCGCCAATAATGCTTTGGAACAAGCAACGGCTGAGTTAACCGCCGCCATTGAGGAGAGCTTTACCAAGCGTAATTTGGTCACTCAGTTCCGTCTGCACGTCAAGGATAATATCTTGCACTATATGCAGATGATTTGGACTTATGAGCACCCGGATCAGCGTTATTTCCGGCTTTATGACATTCCAGTTAATATTCCCGTCCCCGCTGGCTCTCTCTCTCCATCAGGGTCGCGCTCTACAGATATAGCATTTGAGCTAAATACGAGTGCCGTTATATCAGGGTTGCATACCCCTTTGCTGAGAAACACTGCCCTGAGGAATAGCGATCGCCTGAACGACATCTTTGCGACCCTCAGATTAACAACCCCCCCGTCTGCGGCGGAGTTTGAAAAAAGAAGGCTCCATGAAATTGCCGACCTGGATAACCTGATGGGCTTCAAGGGCAATTACATGATCTTCCCGCTGAAACAATGTACCTACATCACTGACTTCATGATGCAGGACTACATTGACGACTACTTCGGCATCCGTGACCCCGATCTGGTGGGTGACTTTACCACCGAGGAGTTACTGCGCTATGCCGAGGCGCTTTACCATGATGAGTCCATCCCTGAATCGGAGCGGGAAGAAACCCGTGCTGCCATTAATCAGTTGGTGCAGGATCGCCTGACTTCGCCCCGCGTGGAGAATGAACTGATTGTGGTGCCCACTGGGCAATTGTTTATCGAAGCCCTAAAGGGTGAACATGCCCTGCTGGAAAACTTCAAGCAACTCCATCGTCAACTGGATGTGGAGAAGGTGAGAGAAGAAGTGCGCGGCGCTCAATTGGAGAACCTCCGCAAAGCCATGCGTTTGGCGCAAGAGGTGCCCGTGATGGACGACCCCGATGTGGAAAAGAAAATTGTCATTGAAGGCAATGGCGCAAACGTTATTGTTCCATCTGAAGGATAAAAAGGAGGAATTTCGTCATGAGTGATGGAGAAGGGCTGGGGGCGAACCAGTCAATGAACCGTAATCCGCCGCGCAACAGAACCCCACCGCAAACTGTGCCGCTACCCTCTTCTGAGTTACCTCAGCTAGTTCCCCCGCCATCTGGTGGTGTTAGGTGGATGGATCGAAGCACAGACAATCGAGGCGTTGGCGCTCCGCCGCCACCCCCTGCTCCACGCCCGCCTGCCAGACCACCACGACCCAGAAACCCCTCTAATCAAAGACCAGCAGCAAGTCCACCTGATGAGGATTTTCCCAGACTTGCAGATGGTCGAGCTATTCAGGTACCTACTCAAGAAATTGTCGGACAAGTTCCACAGAGGGATGTTGCGCCGGAACGGGCAACGGTTGGGCAACGAGGGACTGAACCGAATAACCAAACCCCTACTCCCAGGAATAATGGGATAAGACAAGATGAGGTTTTACCTCCGATGAGCTTCAATCCGAGTCAGACTATCCTTGAGATTGTGCAGGGAACCAATAGGCTGATAGAGGAAGAAGAACAGCGCAATCAAGAACGTATCCAAAGATTTCGGGGACAATTTATAAATCAATCGATTGATCCATTTGATATTCAGCTTGAATTCAATCGCTGGTTTGGCTCGCGAAGAACTACAAGTCCTGCAATAGAGAGCGCAAGGCAACAACTTGAAGCTGCACGCAGGCACAATCTTCTTGCTGGTGGAAGTTTCAGGGAAGATATTCGTGATATCAGGCAAGACATTCGTGATGCCCGTCGTTTTTTATCTGATTTGGCGCAAGATAATCAAATGGCTCCTTATGCGCAAAACCTTGGCATCCTGATTGGCATTGCAGAAGAAGGTCTAGAAGTCGCTGATGGAATCCTCGCTTTACCAGAGTCAATAGCAGAACTAGTTTCTTTTCTTCCTAGAATCCCATCCATCTTCATGGATTTCCAAAGATTGCCAGAAGATGAGAAAGTTCAGGTTTTGGGAGCTTTGGCTAGAGAAGGTGCAAATGCCATATTTGGCGAGATCATTCGGTTGGCGAGGGAGTCCCTTCAAGATGCAATCAATGGACATACACTAGATGCCAACCGAAAAGCAACGCGCGCAATAATTAAGGTTGTCGGGCTTGTCACCGTCCTTAAGAGTGCAATTCGATTCCTTCGTCGTTCTCCTGAGCTATTTAGACGTATTAGCGGAAAAATAGATGAGCTAGGAAGAAGAAGTCGTAGATTGGCTGATGTTGGGGCAGGAGAACCTGTAAGGCATGGCATAACTGGAAGATCCAGCCCTTCAGTCAGACAAGGTGTCAGTCAACTGTCCAGATTGCGTAGCCTTATTTCTCAAGAAGAGATTGATGAGGTTGCGAGGATTTTATCAGCTCTCGAAAGTACTCTCTCTGAAAGAACAAGGAGACACATTACAATTGCTGTTGGAATATTCGAGGAGGGTGGTCAAAGAAGTATTGGTTATTCGATTACAAGAAATAGATTCGCTAGACCCAGAAAGGAAAGACTTTTACATAGACGAGCGAGAGAACTGGGTGTCGATGTTATTGATGCAGAACCGCGTGTTAGAACACGAAATCGGACTGAGCGTGCAACACATGGCGCTCCTGAAGATGCTGAACAACTATTTATTGAAGGCGCTGAAACAAACGGCTGGAATCCAATCATGGTCATGCCATCTCGTACTGCATGTCCTGGTTGTGCTGCTGTAGCCGAAGCAGAAGGTGTTTTCATTGTCGCTCGGAATATGGCTAGTAGCGGACTATAGGGATACAAGCATAATTGTTGAAGAGTTAAGCGCATCGGAGAACACACCTGATTGAAGGTGCTGCACCATCGTAGCCCCTGGCAGAAGAGAACGGATAGTTCGGTTTAACCGCAATCGCGGCATCACCCGAGGACGAACGTTTTACTTTTTTGAAGTCGTCTCTGCGGAAGGGCATATTGAGCTTAAGCAACGACTGATTGGCACTCGATTTAGCAGTCAATTAGCCCAATCTATTGCTGATGAGCCTTGGTATGGCAAGCGTCGGACTCGCCAAGTGACGTGGTGGAGCGAGTCTTCCCCTGGCGGTGGTCGCTCTTCATTGGCAATTATTCAGATATCGAGCTTTTTTCACCTGGGGGTTTGATGATGTGGAATATGTTTTTTACGACTCAGTTGGTGCCATTTCTGCCCCAGGATTGATGCCTGATCGCGATCGTCGATAGGGAAGCTTCAATTTGATGGAGGTTCTGGATAGTCCGCCTGTTGGTGTTAGAGGGGGCGCTTAACTATTCAAATCAGATGTAATTCTCTATCCAAAAAGTTGGAATGCCAAAAAGCTGGAATGTTTCACAGAAACCACAATCCCTATAAAATTCCTTAGCAGGAGATTTAGAGAAAATTAATTTGAGGAGCAAAGCCCGAAACCATGAGCCTGAAATACAACTTATCCGACTTACCCAGTGGCAGCGAATCGCGGCAAAGCCATGTGGAATTCATTCGCGTGAATCTAGAGCTACTGCTAGCCGTAGCATGGCACGGCTACGAAAGCGAAGGCAGAGGCGCGATTATCATTGATGTCAGCAAATCCAAAGAATCCCAAATTGGCATTAGCCCCTATCAAAAATGGCTAAACTCCGAAAGCTATGGCTGCTATCTGAGCCAATCCACAGCAGAGAGAATCGCCACTGAATCAGGTCAGCCAAATCCATTTCAAAAGGATGAGAAGAGGCAAATCAGGGACTACAAACCAGAGAACCAAGTTGTAGTCTGCTTTATCCGCACCGATGGCGGCTTTAGCTCCTATGTTATCGCCCATCCATTCCTGACTGCGAAACAAGCCTATGAAGCCAATAAAACTAGAATTCAAGCTGAATTCGCAGTAGATCGACCAGACTAACCCCAACCCCAATATTCAAAACCCAAAAGCCTCCCGATGCAGATCGAGAGGCTAATTTGTTATGGAGTCAAATATGACCACCAAAAGATACAAAAGCGTATTGTGTGGACTATTGCTACTAGCGATCGCCATCCATC
>VFQS010000135.1_pt1 | contig 99319 bp, 111 predicted proteins | sample 3512361 | NCBI WGS metagenome assembly VFQS01 (sample SAMN10412375, study PRJNA504923) | tailings metagenome | isolation source: Relicate 1 Philex TSF3 active mining | place: Philippines | reverse complement strand
ATTATAATTTTTGCAAAAATACGAACGCAAACCATATATGCTATACTAGTTATGAGCTACAATTTGCCCTTACCATTTATGGTGTCAATTTATACGTTATTATTTGCTAATATTTTATGACGATATATGGTCTCATTTGTGTATCAATTGTTATGAGGCTTATGGTCTCATGGTCTCGCACACCATATTCAGTAAGGCATATTATATATATCGTAAATTGTGTATGCTAATATGCTCACAAAATATTATAATTATGTTATTATTCTTATTCTCACTTTGCACAAAGCATAGTATTAAATATATATTAAATATCTACATGTATTATCGTGTAAAATTATTGTATTTTTGCAAAAATTATAATGTGCGGCTATATCGATGTCATATTGACGCCAATAGGCGGCACCTTTAGGATACTATATTTAGGAACGCAAAATCACGATTTTGCTAAGGACTGGTCGTCCTGTTCCTAAATATAGTATAACCATTTATGTATTAAAAAAAAATTGATATACTTTTTATATATATATTGTAATTTATTACTATCTAATCGCGTATTTACTAATAATGTCTAATTCTATTACACCCACTAAATTTGATATGTCAAATTTAACAATGGTTAATATGTCAAATTTAACAATGGACGAACTTAAAAAAATTTGCAAGGAACGCAATATTCATGGTTGTTCTGGAAAAACAAAAAATAAATTAATTGAAATGATAAAACAAAGTTATATAACAACTACTTTAAATATTAATAGTGTTCATTGTCCAAACGATATTATTTCTGGAAAACTTATTACTAAGGATAAACGACATGAAATATTTGGTCAAGTTGCTGGAGGAAGCAACTCACGCAGTCCTGAAGATTATCAACGATCAAAAATTTCTGAAGGAACTGGAATTGAATGTAAAAAAACATCTATGCGAATTAATTTACGTAATAATAAATTAGAAAATATATCTCATCCAAATACACAAGATAACGGTTTTGATTATTCCGAAGATTTTGATGGATTTCAATATTTTAATAATAATCACGTGTATTATAACTTTAAATGTATTGTTGGAAGTGGTGGTTCTCAAACACGTTCTCTTCGTGAAGTCTATAACTTTATAAATGGACAACTTAATGTATTAAAATCAGAAAAAAATGTTTATTTTGCAAATATTCTTGATGGAGATGAATCATATAATGCTATGAAGCATTTTAATTATCTAATTTCATTAACTGAATATGAAAGTGTAAAAAATAAATTATATGTTGGAGACCTAAAAGGATACTTTGATTGGTTTAAAAATAATTTTAACAGTTTATAATATATTTATTAGTTGTTAATCATGTTGAATTTCAACAATATATTATTGATAATTATTAATCATTAATAATATAAATTTATAAATTCATTATTATATTTCCAATTATTTTATAAGCCAACTCAAACGGAATTCGTTTTCTTGCATATTCTTTTGACTCGCGAAATTGCGGTAAGAATAAACTCCAATATTCATTCCTTTTTTTTTCTATCAACTCATTAAATTTTACACAAATTTCCTTTTGGTCTTCTTCTGATAATTCTAATCCTGATACTCTTATTGTTGCATAAGTTCTACTACAATCTTTTGCAGGATAAATATAATCTTTTTTATATTCTAATTTTATTCTACCATCCATTTTACCACTATCTAAAGCATTTAACGTCATAAATGTTTGATACTCTTCATTTTTTAATGGTAAACCATCTACATGTCTTGTAATTTTTATTAACTTTGGCACTTCTAAATTATAAATTTCACCACCAATTATCCAGTCATTTTTTAATGACATATTAAATATTTTCTCTTCTTTTGTTGGCAACATTATCCATTTTACATTTTGTTCAATTAATTTTTCTTTTGATAATTCAAACTCTATTACAACAACAGTAGTAGATGTATCGTCAAATACTGTTTCCTCAAAATATTTAACTTTTAATATTTTATAATTTGACATAAATTCATCTCGACAACTGCTGTCAATCAATCTTGGAGAAAAGAAGAAACCCGCTGGAATAATTATCACTCCTCCTTGACACTTATCATTTACTATTGATTTTATAAAACATTTATATAAATCATTTGTATCATACATATCAAATATTTCTTTGTTTGCACATTTATTTCTTGCTAAATAAGGTGGATTTGTTATAACCCATGAATTTTCATATTTTGGAGGATTTATTAGAGTATCTCTTTTAATTATATCAGTTCTTTTTGGTTCAATATCATAACTTTCTACTTTATTTTTAAAAGATTTTTTCACAATCCAATCTAATAAATCACCTTTTCCAGCAAATGGTTCAATAATTTTATTTACATATTCTGGAATATTAATTCCTTCTAATATATAATCACTATTTGTAGTATAAAATTGTCCTTTATTCTTTTTTGAATTACTCATATTTATATTATACCTTTTATTATTTACATATTTTTAACTCAATTTTATTTCTTTTTAATTATTTTCTTTTTTTTTAACACTTCTTCATTTAATTCTAATTCTATTTTGTCTTCTATTACATTTTCTACTTTTATATTTTCTCGCATTTTTATTCCTTTAATATCAAATGCAGAATTTGCATTCTTATTTCTTAAAACTATACACGATAATGGCACTTTTGATTTTATATATTGTTTAAATTTATCTCCTGATATATTCATTTCATTTATTGCTAATTTATTTTCTTGTTTAAACTTCGTCCATAAATCTGTTGATGCAACTATACTTTCTTCATTTGATACTTCAATATTTTGTTCCCACCAATCATCAAAGAGAGAAATATTTGACATTACTATTTCATTTGTTTCAGCTTCTAACATACCACGCAATTCATCATCCATAACTTGAATTAAATTTCGGGTTGCATTCATTGACGTATTTATCTCTCGAATTGTCTTTCTTATATTTCTTATTTTATCCATAAATTTAAAACGTTCATTCTTTAATTCATTTAATTCTTCTTCATCAATATTTTCTTCCTTTGTCATATTGTATAACTCTTTACATGTAAACCAAACTATTCTCAAAATCTTTTTAGGGTCTTCAAAACTTGCCAAATTATTTATATACACCAAACATTGCTTTGTATTTATCCATTCATACATAACCGGTGATTTATCATATTTATCAATTGGTGTGTTAAGAGAAACTAACCAACCAAAATGCAAATGTTCATTCTTTTGCAAATCTTTTTTAATTTTCTCTCTTTGATCTACTGGAACTTTCTTTTTATAATTCTTTGCATCCACTAATACATCAAACTCCTCAAAACGCATATGAAAATCTCCTTCACCTCCTTGCGTATGTTTGTCAATTATTTCAAAACCTTTAAAATCTATAAATGTATTTGCATAATCTTCAAATTGTTTTTCACCTTCTGAACCTTTATGTGATGTGCTTTTTGTAGATTGTTGTTGGACAAGCAATTTTTCATAATTATCTGTCATTCGCTCTACTTGCTTTTCCTTCTCTCTATACATAATATCATACTTCTCTTTTGCTTTATTAACTGCTTCATTGAAAGAAGCCGCATTACCTTGCTTATATATTTCTATTTGAGCTATAGATTGATCCAACTTTTTATTTAATTGTTCAATTTGCAACTCATACATTTTTGTCATTTTTTCTTGCATTAAGAGAGATGTTTTTCTCTCATTTTCAATATCATTATTTAATTTATTTATAGATGCTTTAAATTCATCTTCTATTTTTTTATAAATTTCAACATTTGATAAGTTTGTAACACCTTTTCTACCTTCACTTAAACATTCGCATCCTATTTTTAACATTATATAATTTTCTTCTGGAGAGAAAGAATGAATTATATCTGGCAACACATTTTCACTTGGAATTGTTATATTTATTATCTTTAATGACATAATAAATATATTAAGATGTATTTATTATATTTTTATTATATATATATATGAGTAATATAATTATTGTATTTGATACAGAAACAACAGGCTTTAGCCCTGAAAAAAATGAAATCGTCCAATTAAGTTATATTTTATATGATGTAAAAAAACAATCCGTTCTTTATGCTACTCGTTTAAATGACGATATTGTTAGAATTAATGGTAAAATACCTAAAGGCACATCTGATGTTCACGGCATAACAAAAGACATGACACTTGATAAGCGACCTATTAAGGATCATATTGACGAATTTATGCGTTATTGCGATCAAGCCAACCGATTTGTAGGCCATAATATTAAATTTGACATTAAAATGATTACAGGTCAAATTAACAAAATTATACAAGAATATCCTGGCGAAGCAGAAAAATATTCCAATTTTTTAAGAAAGTTCGCAATGGTTGATGGCGATTTACCTGATTTAGCATATTGCACTATGGAAGAGTCTAAAGGTATTTGCGCTCAATTAAAAGGCACTAAAAAACGCAAAGCTGAAAAATTAATGGAAGTTCATAGACTTCTTTTTAATCAAGATGTTAAAGGACAACTCCATAATGCTCTTGTAGATATTTCTGTTACTCTTCGTGTTTATTTAAAGCTTACCGCAAACTTAGATATATGTAAAACTATAAATAGAACTGCCGCACCATCTTCCGTATCCAATAATAATGAAATTTGTAATTTAATTAATCCTGTGGATTCTGTTGACGAGCCTATGGAAAATATAGATTATTCTGGTGAACTTATTACTGCAATTAAAGTTATACCTGATGGCATTGAAGAAGAAAAAATTATGGTTCAATCAGTGGCGCAACAATTTGTAGCTGATGTTGAAAAACAAGCTATTGCTAATGTTATGGCATTACAAGCACCAGCTCCTATGTGTACCAATATTAGCATTTGTAGAACAATTATTAAGTCTGGTGTTAAAAAAGGTGAAGAATGCGGACGTCCTGCAACTATTGATAATCAATTTTGCGGTCTTCATAAACCAAAAGGTAATAAAGTTAAACCTGTAACTGCTGCGCCTGAGCCTATAGAATTGCCTATTGATGATAAACCAGTTGTATCAAAATTTTCATCTAGTTTTGTATCTAAAATGATGAGCCCATTTACAAGAAAAAATAAGATTGTTCCTGTTGGTGGTCGCAGAAGAAAAAGTAGAAAAGGTAGAAGTAGAAAGGTAAAAAGAAATAAAAAATATTAAGAATATATAAATGACATGGATACATTCCTATAATGGAGCAATGAAAGTATTATCATCAATTGAAAACGGCAAATGTAGCGGTTCGTGTAAATCAAGTTGGATGCGAAATTTTAAGTATGCTTTAAAAACTAAATCTAATCCATTAAAATTAACTTCAAGTCAAAGAAAAACAATGTCTTCTAGAATTAAGAGTCTTTCCGTTAAAAATCCTAAGCGAACTATAAAAAAATATGCAACAAGAAAATCTCCTCCTTATCCAGCAAATAATTTCTGTGGTAAAAAAATGAAGGGTAATGATGGTGAAATGTATGAATCTAAAATAAATGTAAATGGAATTTGTTCTTGGAAAAAGGTTTAAAGGTATAATAAATAGCTATTTATTATGTCTTATATTGGAACTAAAATATTTTTTGGTGTATGTTTAAATTCATATTTATCTCTCCTAATTATGCAAAAAGCAACAGTTTGGTTAGATAAAAGATTAATTCAAGATAGAAATCAACTTATTGAAGAAATTAGGAAAACTGCCGCAAAATAATATATTTAAAATACCTACTTAAAGAAAAATATACAAAATATATAGTATAATGGGAATGGATTTAATTTGTGATAAAGAACATTGGAGTTGCTGTTATAGCACTTGGAGTAAATTACGTAATGAATGTGTTAAAGCCACTTTTGCATATATTCAACAATTTATTCAAAGCAATACAATTCGAATAGATAATGAAGAAAGAAGACTTCAAACCAAAATGCTTGCTTATATTGATAAAATAAACGCACATAAATCTGATAATGAATTATTAAATAATGCTGACTTAAATTTAATTAGCGGATTTTTAGACGAATGCAAACATATTGAATTTATTGACTTACTTGTAAAATTTGGTGTGTCCGGATTATACGCACTATGTTATAAATGCGATTGCGAAGGCTATTATAGTGTTGGAAACGCATATGATATTTGCGACTTATTTACATTAATTAGAGACTTTACAATTAAAAATCATAATGACTTAGACGCAGAAGAAAATTATATTTATAGAAGTATTAGCCATATTGAGAAAGTTTTTCAAGAAAGCTTACAATTAAAACGCATTGTTTCTATATTTTAATTTAAAAAAAAATTGATTACAATTAATTTTAATTACTTTATATTAAAACTAATTACAGAATACATACAATGGGAGTTGATTTTACTTGCGACACTAAGACATTTGGCTGCTCTTATAGCGGTTGGCATTATTATAGAAATTTAATTGTTAAGGCTACACTTGCATACTTGGATGACTATTTAGCCAACCAAAATTATAAAGAAGATGATGATGAATTTAGCGCTATGGATAAATTAAAAAAGGGTGTTGCTTCTATTCGCTCAACAGCTGTTAAACTATCAACCGAAAACAAAAGCATTTTTGGTATGGATTTAGGTAAACGCCCTGTAGAAGAATGCTATCTTAAAGCGCTATTATATGAAATTCATGGTAATGAATGGTTTGGCGAATTATTAATTGAAAATGGTCTTAATGGTATTCGAGCATTATGTAATAAATCTGATTGCGAAGGCTTTTATAGTGTTGGAAATTCATACGATATTTGCGAACTATTATATAAGATTCGCCCCTTCCTAATTAAAAATAAGGAAAACTTAGAAGCAGACGAAAATTACGACTATGAGAGATCCAAGGATCTGTTAGAAATGTTTGAAGAAAGTGTGGAGAAAAAGATTATTGTTAGAATTCATTAAAATGCGCTTTATAAAAAATAATATAAAAAATTGATATAAACTTTTTTTATATATTATATAATTAATTACAATTATGCAGCAAAAATTAGATAACTACTTTAAAATAATACCAAAATATGATGATCGCAATAAAAGATGCTTTATTTATGACCCCACCAACTATAAAGCATATTTTGATTTTAAACCTGAGCCAACTGATAAATATATTACAACTAAATTAAATGTAAAATTATTTTATAGAAAACCTATTGAAGAGAGAAATATTGATATTCCAGTAATAGAGTGTAAATATAGTGTGCCGCTTATTAAATCCAACTTACAAAAAGCTGTGCGACGTTGTGATAGTCAAATTGCTATTCAATCTACACTTGCTCTTATTCAAATGGCTCCATTAGAACTATTAAGACGACTTCCTATTATATATATTGAAGATGTTTCTTTAATGGATTCTTATTCTATTATTACTTGGTTAATGATGGCAGATAAAGATTATGGGAGGCTAACTAATTCAGATATTGATATAATATTACATTGTGTTAATTCACTTTGCGAATGTAAAAGTTTCTTTCCTTATGTTAAAAATGACTTAAATTATGCTTTTACACACGAAACACTACAGTTTTGTCCAAATTCTAGCCAATTATTATCTCTCTATTATCGTAGCGAATATGGTGGATTAAAGGGTGATATGCAAATGTTAAAAGTTGCTATAGATTATTATAGAATGCATCCTACAGAAATGAAAATTACAGAGTATAATACTATTAATTATAATGCAATTGAGAGAGAAATTGAAGTATTAGTTGAAGCTATTGATTTTCATTGTTATCCACATATGTTAAGTATATTAAATAAAATGACATATATTAACAAGGAAACAATAAAGATGTGTATTTGGTTTGTTGAATCAGGATATAATGTAAGAAAACCTGAAACACAACAATCTTCAAAAGAGTATGAAGAGAGAATTGAATGGAAAAAGATTGAAAAACACTTGGAAGAGGTTAGATGTGATATGATAAAATAAAAAATTGAGTTATATTATTATACTTAAATAAAAAGTATAATAATGATATAATGATTCCTAGAGAATTAGAAAGAGAAATATTTGAATATGCTGGTTATAAGCTTAGAAATGGTATATATATGCGTCAAATAAATAAATCTGAATATGCAAAATTAGCAAAATGGTTATCCAATCGTCCTCAAATTGAAAATGGTATAGTTACTATAGAATTATATTGGAAAAAATACCATAACGCAGCAATTGTAAAATGTATTGAAATTAATGAAGAACATGAATCATATACTTGTTATTATGAGGATGAATGGGGTATAAATCGTTATAGGTATGAGCCTTGCACTCCCTGGTAAATTAAATAAAAATAAATACAATATAAAAACTTTTTTACATTTACAATATATGTCATCATTTGTTTATTTATTGGTTTCAACAAGCGGCAATACTTATGTAGGCGCAACAGTTGATTTAGAACGTAGATTACGTCAGCATAACAAAGAACTTGCAGGTGGAGCACACGCAACTGGTATTAAGGTCGCACAAGGCGAAACATGGACCCGAGCCGCATATGTTTCAGGATTTCCTGATTGGCAAGCAGCACTACAATTTGAATGGCGTTGGAAGCATTTATCACGCAAATATCCTGCAAAAATGAACCCACTAGAACGAAGAATGAATGCGCTACAAGATTTGCTGGCGCTTGATAGGTCAACTAGTAAGGCGACTCCTTACGCTGAATGGTCTGCGCCTCCAAAGGTTCATTTGGAAACTGATGCCGCCGCCGTATTTTCGGGGCTCTTTAAGCAGGAAAATAAAGAATAAAATAAAACTACTTAAAGACGTCAAAATAAATTATACAATGAGTAATTCCGAAGAAAAGCAAATCGCTAATTTAAAAAAGCAAAATGACGGTATGGAGACCGCATTTAAAAATAAAGGTATTAAATTTACTAAGCTTTCTATTGATAATGTGGACCCTGAAACTGAGCTTTTACTTTTAAAAGATTATAACAACTATTTGAAGGGCATTTCTGCAGCAAATAGACCGCCTGCTCCTGTTAAAGAGGAAAAACCAAAGGTTGAAGCTGTTAAGCCTAAGGTTGTTAAAGAAGATGATGATTCTGAAGACGAAGTAAAAGAAGTTAAACCTGTTTTTTCTACCATTACCAATATGGAGGATATTAAACGTGCTTTTTTTAGCAAAGATTATGAAACTTTTAACACATTAGTAAAACAGCAACCTTTTGGGTTTTATGAGTCTTGGTATAAATACTCCAACGATAATAATGGAAAACCCGCATTTGTTGCAAAAAATTTGTTGCGTGGTTTTGTTCAAAATTTAGATGATTATCGTAAGTATTTAATGGTATGTTTTAGATGTACTTGTGAATCTAATAGTAATGAGCCAACTCATTATGACTATCCTGCTTATTGGATTGTAAATTCAAATGATGACCTTAAAACAATTATTGGTTCAATTTATGATGATTTTGAGTTTTTTGATATTACAAATCAAGAAGAAAGTACTTATGATTATCAAGAAAGTCTTAATATAATGTTACGAAAAATGCAAAAAACTGAAAATGAAGATGACACCACACTTATTGGCGAAGCCTATTTACATTAATTAAATTCATAAGTTAATTCTAGGTTTCCATCTTTAAAATTAATATAATTTATTTTAAATACTTAAAGCGTTTTGTATTACGCTTTTTTCTTGTATTGCGTTTTCTTAACTTAGAAGTTTTAGTTTTGCGCTTTCTTTTTCCACCATTTGGTGGTTTAACTCTATAAGCTGTTATAGTAAGACGATACATATTTATACTATGTATGTACTCTAACTCTTCATAATATCGAGGAGATAATCCAATTTGCTGTGAATTTTGTATCATTCTATTTTTCTCTTCCTCAGCTTCCTCATCTTCCTCATCATCAATATCTTCTTCCTCAACTTTTTTAGTAAATTGTGCTTCATTTTCAGCAATATAATCAGGAATATTTATGCCATATAAATCATCTTCAATTGGTATCATCATTTTATAATCATCAATAAATTTTCTTCCTTTATTTTTATACATATTTAGACTTAAAAGATAATTTTGAAATGTATTATAATTCATTTCGATTTTATGTAATCTCATTGAACTACCAAATGATTGAAATATAGATACTGATGTTTTCTCTTCATTAATAACTGCATTTATAAAATGATATGGAGCAAATATTGATGGACATTGTATTAATAAAATATCATTTGGTTGTATTTCGTGGATTTTAATATTTTCCTTTATATTATATTTTTTAGAACGGGTTAACATTTCCTTAAATAATTTATTTGATAGCTCACATTCAACAAATTTTAAAAAATCTGGATCATTTGTTATTTTTTCATTATAAATATTATATATTTCATTTAAGTAAATATAAGAATTTGAATTAAATGGCACTCTTTTTGATAATTTATATGCTTCATTCATAGTTTCATTAACCTCTTTTACATCGCAAAATTTAATATTATCATCTTCTTCACTCATATATTTACATTATATTTATTTTTTACGTAATAAGTCTTCCATCTCTCTAATTTCATCGGTTTGTGTTTGTATAATATTCTTTGCCAATCTGGCAACATTATAATCATCCGTCTTTTCTAAAATTTCTGCACTTGTATGTAATGCCATAGAGTGATGCTCTATCATACCTTCTAAATATTGCTTATCATTTACTGCAACTTGCTTTCTATATAAGTATATAATTACTGCTAATAGTAATAAGACCCATAAATAAGTATATGTGCTTAATACGGAGTATTGATGGTCGTGCATTGCTACTTCAACTAAAACCATAGATAAACCCATAATAATAGATAAATACAATTTACCTACACTATTGGTAAAGTATTTAAAGCTACTAATCATAATAGGTGGCATTGCAAAGTATTGAATAATAAAACTTGCTATAAACATAATTGTCATTGTATGTGTAATTCTCATTTATATATTATATTACTATAAAAATGAAAAATATTAATGATTTTTAAAAGTGCGTTTTTTGCCCTTTTTTAGTGCTCTTTTTTTAGTGCCTTTTTTTAAGCCTTTTTGACTTCTCTCAAGCAAAGCTACCTTCGGTTGTATAAAAGCCCTTATGCTTTCCTTTTGGTTTAACATCATATCTACAATATTTTGAAAATAAGAGCGAAATTGTGGGCGCATTTGTTTAAGGTCATCAATGCAAACCCATCTGATTTCAGCCTTTTCAAATATTTTAGTCGTCTTAAATACCTTTGTAGGTAAACGCTTTTGAAGAAAACGTTGATTATTATTATAGTAATATGGTAGCCATTCGTTATATTTAAAGGGAAAAATATGCATACGATATGTTTTATGGCCATCAGTTTTGTGGTCAATGTTATAAGTACCATATTTTTTCAACATTTTGCGAACTTCAGCATCATTACCTAAAAACCCAGTAAATTCTTCACCAGCTTCTCTCACCGCTGTTTCTAAAAATGTTTCATTATTATCTGTTCCTCCTCCAAAATCAGAAAAACCTGGAGCACTATCCTCATGTTTTCCTTCTTTTCCAAATAAAAAATATAATTTTCCATTATGTATTGTTGTTGGTAATATTCCAGCTCCCATTATATAAAATAATAATATTATTTTATATTATGAAGAAATCATTAAAACATAAAAAAAGAACAAGTAAAAAACGCAATAATAAAACAAGAAAATATCAGTCGGTTAAAAACCTTAAGGGTAGAGGTATAATAGTAAACAATCCTACACCTATTGAAGTCAGAAATATTAGCAATAAAATTGCCAAAAAACTATCCGTTGGCTCCTATTCACCAACCATTAATAAAGATTTAATAACACTTAAGACAACTTCGCGTAAAGATTTATTAGATTGTAATATGGATGACGCTTTTGCATTAAAATCACCTCTTCAAATTGGAATTCCGAACCCTACTTTCGGCAAAAAATGCTATGAATATTATACTCCAGAAGCACAACAATTCCTTCTCTCTAATTTAGCTGCAGATAAACATATAGATCCTACTAAAATTGTCCCACCCATTCAAATTCAATCTAACTGCTGGTTTAATGCAATGTTTACAACATTTTTTGTTAGCGATAAAGGTCGCAAGTTTTTCCATTTTTTAAGACAACTTATGATTGAAGGCAAGCAGCAAGATGGTAGCGCTATTCCAGGCAAACTTCGCGACTCATTTGCTCTTCTTAATTTTGGCGTGGATGCTTGTTTAACAGGTAATGAATATGCTTATAAATTGAATACAAATAGTATTATACACCAAATTTATAAAGCTATGCCAGATTCATATAAAAAACAAAATCCATATATTACTGATGTTAATGAAGCCGGTAATCCTATTTTATATTATAGTTCTATTATAAGCTATTTACATAATACATCCATTCAAATGCTTATTATTAGAGAAGCAAATATGAAGTGGAAAGATACCGTTGTTGAAAACGTTCATCTTATGGGACATTTACCACATATTATTGTTTTTGAAATCTTCGACGAAGATGCAGCGGCATTTAATAAAAAACCTGTTGAATTTAAGGTTAATAATGCTACTTACGCCATTGATAGCGCAGTTGTAAGAGATGTTTCTCAGCAACATTTTTGTGCGGCTTTAACGTGCGAAGGTGCTGAAATGGGTTATGATGGTATGAGCTTTCATCGTCTTGGAACATTAAAATGGAAGGATAACTTAAATAAAAATGTGGACTGGAAATTTGAAGGAACAAAGGACTACGATGGCTTGTCTTTGGTTTGGAATTTTACTAAAAGTTATCAAATGCTTATTTATTACCGCGTTAAATAGTTGGCTTATACAGTCGCCTTTGGCTTTAAGTAGTTAAATTAAATATTTAATTTAAGTATTTAAATAAAATTGAAATGAAAATGGCTGTAAAAATAGAAGTATAAAACTAAATATTGATACCTTTAAAATGGGAAACCTATTTTCAAATTACGAAGAAGAGGAAAATCGCAGATTAGACGAAAATGCTGCAAGACTATATCATATGAGAATAAATGCTTATGATCCTTATTTGCATGGTCCTAAATATATGTATGTTAATTATTGTCGCTCTCAATATCAAGTAGATAGATTACCTAAATATGTAGCATATGGTCCTAATTACACACCAAGTGGACCTGATGATGAGTTTTATTCAAGATAAAAATTTTACGATAAATTAAGGAATATTTATTCTTCCTTATTAACAACTACTTGTTTTAATACGTTCTTAATAATTTTCTCATTTTTCTCAAAATCATCATCACCTTTACCACCCATTGACTCATAAACTATTTTCTGGTATTGGTCATTATATTTTGAATGATATTCTTTACAATCAGGATGCATTTCTCTATACTTGGCAAACATATTTACATTTTTATATGCAACCTTTTTAATTAGCTTATGCATATGTGTCTTATTTTCGTCTTTTTCCCATATATTATTATCCTTTATATAAACGGTTTCTCTCTTTTTATCCGTGCAATGAACAGGTCTCTTTGTAACATCTAATTCTTTAAGATTCTTTACAATTATACTTGAAATGCCTTCAATATAACCCACTTCTCCTACCTTTTCCAAGTCCGAAAGTTGAATTTTAAGAGAATCTACGAATTCACCAATATTCATAGCTTCTTTACATGTTTCATTTAAGAAAAATTGAAGATTAAATGCTTTGTTATGAGAATTGGTGTGAGTTGTCGTAGTATTATGAGTTCCATTTTTCACAACCTCTAATACCATATTTTGTTGTTCCATCATCATATTTTGCTGCTCCATCATCATGGTTTTCATTTCAGAATTTTCTTTCATAAGGTATTTCATAATCTCCTTTAAAGCGACAATTTCTTCTTCTTTTGCAGTGTTTTTTTCATTCAAACAATTTTTCTGGTGTTTCCATAAACCCGAGTTAGTTGTATATTTTTTACCACACTTGCAGACATGATCGGCGTTTTTTTTTATTTCCGCGGTTTCCAAATTATTTCCATTGAGACGATAAAGATGTTTTTGGGTTGACACATGTCTTAACCAATCAGATTTTTTACAGCATTTAAAGTTGCAATTTTCGCATATAAATTCGGCGTTTTTGGCGTAATCCATTATTTACAATATGGAAATAAAAAAAACGCCTAAACCTATCGAATAAAAAAATAAAAAAAAATTATGCTCACAAAATAAAAATTATTTTTTTTGCAACCAGACGATAAAATTTTTTTATGGTCTCAAATTCGATTTTTTTTAACATCGTTTTTGAAAAATCAAAAAATGGACATTTATAAATGTCCAAAATCGAAAATTCAAAAAAACTTTCCCAACAAAAATTTGCAACTTTAAATAATAAATTGATTTTCCTACTTAAAGACGACAAATTTTAAATATATAATTTTCCTACTTAAAGCCGACAAAAATCTAATATCTTTCCATTATTTCATTTACAAGCTTTACACCACCTATTGATGATGGTTCTATATCAAATGTAAAATCTTCTGGTTTTGTTAATATTTCACTAATTTTTAAAACAGCTTCAATATTATTTTTCTTATCTTCTGCATATTTGTATATTAAATCATTCCATTTACCAATAACATTATGATATTTTGAATATTTTAAATTATCAAGATAATATAAATCTAAAAGCACAATATTCGCATTTGGTAGTTTGGACTGAATAGCTTGAACTACCTTTTTATATGCTGAAAACATTGTTATTAATACATCTGTATTTGTTGGATCATTGTTATTTTCAACATAATGAGATAGTATGTCATTTCCACCTACAGAGAGAAATACCCTTGTAATTTTATTTATATTATTTGGTATTTCATTAATTTGACTATAAACATCTACTATTTTTGAACCATCCACTGCTAAAGATAATGTTTTACCTTTTGTTCTCTCATTTAATATGTAATCAATTGATTTTCCTTCAGAAACCCATATTCCATTTTGTAGTATACTATCGCCTAATAAAATAAACATATCACTGTCAGGATTAAATGACTCCTTAAATAAATTAAAAGTATTCCAATAAGAAACTGCTACAATAAAACAAAGCAAAATTAATATATATAAATAAAAATATTGCATATATTTATATTTATATTTATATTATTATTAAATAAGAAACCGCATTTGAATAATTAGGTATTCCTGGATTACTTTGATTAACAGGTAAACTAAAATTATCATTATATATATTTACAACCCTTATATTATATAGCCCAACAGGTGCATTTAATGGAACAACAAATGATATATTAAATGAACTAAAAAAGGTAATAGGTATATTGGTATAAGGTCCAAAATTAACATATGTATCACCATTACATGGTGGTAAAAAATTAGAGCCATTAATATATACAACTGTATATACACCTTCAATACTAGTATTAACTGATATACTGTTAATGACTGGCGTAAAGCTAGGATAAATACTTTTCCTACCTTTACATTTACTTATTCTTTTAACTATAGGTGCAATTAAATTACCAAATTCATCACGTACTTGTAAATTTGTATCTTTAGGACAAGACATTAATATAATGTTATATTAAATAATTAGTATTTAATAAAAAAATTGAAAATAAATATTTTGTATTTATGAAAAATATAAATAGTTAAATATGACAGATATTCAAATGCCAGCTAATAATATTAATAATGAAATTCTCTCAAATGAGAGAGAAAAAAACATGGAACAAAAATGTAATGAAATTGCTGAAAACTTCTTTAAATTTAAAAATAGATTCAATATGAGCAATATAATTCTTCAATCCAATTATAAAATAGATGAAAATGGTAATAAATTATTAAATAATAATTTTGATAATATTGAATTGATTGAAGAGAATTTAGATGAGTTATTTTATGCATATCAACTTATTAAAGAAAAAATTGCAGATACTCGAAAGGACTTTTTGGAAATTCAAAAATTAAATAAAAATTTGTCTAATTAAAATAAAATTGAATTGTTATTTAAATATATTATAATTATTATACTTAAAGAAAATGGGAACCAATAGCTTAATTCAGTTTGAAAAAGGTAATATTATTTACCTTATTATTAATAATAAAGTAAATACAAATAAAATATATCAAATATTAGAAATAGATTGCGAAACTTATGGTAGTATGATTACAGGACATCAAAATGTATATTATGCCTTATTAGCAGACATGAGTGGTGAAAATGTTTTTAGAACTATTATAACATCTATAAACTTACTAACAGAGAGAAGTGAAAATTATGCAGTTAAGGTTTTAGATGTTAATTAGAAACAAGATTATAACGACAAGGGAAATATCCATTATCTGCAAAATATTTGTAAGAACCTGTGGACTTTCTACAAACATCACCAGGTTGATGCTCTGCATATTCATAAAAGGCATCAGAATCAATCCAACCACCAAATAATAGGACGTGGGTAGAAGGTAACAATATAGCGTCACCTTTTTTCATATCCGCCTTGGAGATTTTAGTGCAAATTTCCTGCATATTTCCAGTCCAATGTCCGCCACCTGATGTAGATGAAGCCCAGCAATATGAAACATATCCAGAGCAATCCTGACGATAACCGTCTTTGGTAGCGGTTTGAGAATAAGGAACTTTTTGGTCGACCCAAACTTGGGCTCTTTGCATAATTTGGTCGCGGGTTATAGGTGATGCGCTAATATTTAACGCAAGTTGCTCTGCGTTAGAGTAAGTAAAAAGCAAGAAAGCTAGTAAGCTAAATAATTGTATCATTATTTATAATATAATTATATTTTTAAATAATGTTTTTAATATATTTTTAACGTCTATATTTTCTACGTGATTTTCTTGATTTTTTACTTGTTCTTCTTTTAGTGCGGCGTTTACGTCTTCTTCCAGCTTGTTGTTGTTCATCTATACCATTTGCTTGTTGCTCAAAATCAACCATTCTTTGGTTAACTTGATTTGCAGGAAGCCAATTCATAATATTATAAGGGTTTTGGAGAGGAGTTAAGCGTGGTCTATTTGAACGCTGTTTTTTTGTTGGTACATCAGAGTCAGTCGGACGTCTATCTTCTTGGTCTTGATCCATTTATATAATCTATTTATATTTTAATTTTTAAATAGGTCCAAAATCATCCAACTTTTCAGTTATTTTACCAATAAGTTGTTGTCCAGATAAAAAGAACATTGTGTAGCCAACAAGTGCGCCTATTACTGCACCAACTATTACCTGAAATAGTGAATGATTATAGCTATATATTCTTTGAATAATTGTTAAGAGAGAAATAAGTGCATAAAGATAAATGATTTGCTTATCTTTTAATGCAAAATACATAAAAATTGTTGAATATAAGGAAGACTGAGCGTGGCCTGAAGGCATGCCAAAAATATTAAAAGGAATACCATCCTTATATAAATATTTTTTGCCATGTGTAATAGCTAAATTAAATTTATGTGGATCTTCTGAAGGTCTTGGTTGTTTAAATATACCTTTTAATACCAAATTTAAAATAGTATCTAAAAAGAGACCAACAGTATAGTAAAAAAATAACGTATTTTTATCCCATAAAAGTATCCAAGAGAGAATTATAATAAAAAATGGTCCAAATGCAAAAATATTTAAAAAATAATCTATAAATGAGTTCATAATATAAGTATATATTTTAATTAATACTGGTATAAACATTCACAAACAAGTGTAAAACACCAATCATTACCATTTAAATTTAATACATTACCTTTGTCATCTAGTAATTTTACAGCCATTCTCTCAATATTTACAGGACCAAAATAAACTCTGGAACTATCTTGGAGAGAACCACTAAATTCTACAAGTAATGAGCCAGTTGGAACACCTGCAGATGTTTTTACAGGAATAATTGCTAATGTATCTGATGATGTAGGTGCGCGTGAAATATAATTTGTTAAATTATTATTATTTCTATTTATTTCATTTATGGAATAGAGCTGTGCGTTTGTTAATGTTCGAGGTGCGCTAGGTAAAACAACTTGTGTCTGTGAATAATCATTTTCAAATTTACCTGCAATAAGAAGACCATTTTGCGAACCAGTTATAAGTTGTCCTAAATTAGATTGTGTAGGTCCAACACATGTATAAGGTAAATCAGGTGAATAATAGGAAGGTATTTTAAGTTTATTGGATAATTGAGTAATAGATACAATTGAATTATTTACGTGGTTTTGATTGTAATCATCCAATACAAGTATTAAATATTTGGTGCCATTTAAGTCAAGAATTGCAGATCCAGTGTTTCCACTTGGGTCTACATTTATATAGGGTAATCTAAATCCCATAATCCAACCAAGTGTATTATTAAAATAATGATTGTTATTACTTTTACAAGAAATATCACATTGAAGAACACCCGTAAAATCATAAAATACTATGACAGTAGTTGAATTAATGGTAAAAGATGGCAAAGAACCTGTTGGATCATTAAATGAACCATCCATTAAAAAAAGTGTTATTTTACCGTTATTTGGATTATAATAGACAGGATTATTTGCAGGTAAAACAGGTGGTCCAGTTCTGGGTGGAAATGTAAATCCTGCTTCTAAAAAAGACGTATTTAATTGAGTTTGAAATTGTGTTTGACTATAATTACCTGATGGAACTGAAACAGATATTGCATTATTAGAACTTGTATCAACAATCCAAAAACAAGTATTACCATATGCGCTATCAATTACATACCAACTAAATGGTATTTGGTAAGAATATAATCTTAAACTTAATGCATTTTTTAAAGTATCAGATAAATCAAGAGTATAATCAGTAGATGTTGAATCAACTCCGCTAGTATATTGTCTAAATTGGCTATCTAAATTAACAAAGCGATTAATAGTATTTTTAAGATTTGGATTTAAAGAGTCTTGTTTAACAGGTAAATTATAAGTATCTGTTGTAGCAATTTGTTCTCGTTTCATTGTATCATGTTGATTACCAAATACACTTATTTTTTGTTTTCTTTGTGTAATTTTATTTGTTTGATTTTCATCATTTTGAGTAAGATTTTGATTTTGATACCAATCAGTTATTTGTTTCTCTCCAGCTCCATAAATAGCTTCATTTTTCATAGTTCCAAAACCTTCAATTGAAGATTGAACTATTATTTTATTATTTGGATCATCATCATCATCATCATTAATATTTTCATTTTCCAAATTTTCAACATATTCTAATAGTTGCATTTTTACTTCTCTAAAAAAATTAGCTAGCATTGGATTTTTAATTTTAAATTTATTGATATACTTATTAGTTTTTGATATAACTGTTTCCTTATCAAGTTCATCATCTTGAATATCAACAATTGTTAATAATTCAGAAAGTGTATAATTAGAAATATTTGTGTCAATGCTTGTCATATGTCTTATATAGATTATAGTTTTAAATAAAAAAAGTAAAAACTATAATTAAAATTAGTGCCTTTTTTTCAGTGCTTTTTTTTCAGTTGCAAATATTTTCTAAATTTTCCTTATTTTTAGATACTGCTTTTTGCTGTAACATATCTTTATAGTGATAAATAAAGATATCCTTTATTTCCTTTTTTATATTCATGCCTTCACAAACATCCAGCTTTAAAACTTTTTCAGGAATTTTTGTTAATCCAGAACCGCGTTTTGAATGTGTATATCCTTTAAATAATATTTCATCTAATACATAAACTAATTCAGGATTATATTCATCCAACTTCTCTCTATCTATAAAATGCTTACCAATATACGTATATCTATTGTTATTACCATCAGTATGAACTTTATAATATTTATTTGTTTCATATTTATTTTTAATAAGACCAATGCCTTCAATTTGATTTTTTTGATTATTCATTTCAATAACAAATACAAGTGTGTTATAATAAATTGTTGGTGACATTTCTTGCGGACAACAATACATACATGCAAATCCATACTTTCTCCGATATGCATAATTTGTTTCTAATGTATCATTATTAAATCGTGTTGTGGCTATTGTAAACATTTAATTTATGCTTTTTATTTTTATAGGTTTATATTTTCAATTTTAAATAAAAATAATAAATAAATGAATTGCTGTATATGTGGACCTGTAAAAAATTGCGGACCTTATTTAAGAAAGGTATTTGAAAATATTGAAAAAATTGGTTCTCTCTTTGATAGCTATGAAATAGTTATATTTTACGATAAATCAAATGATAATACATTAGAAATATTAAATGAATATAAATTAAAAAATCCTAATTTTTATTTTTTTGTAAATGAAAATAAAACAAGTCCATTTAGAACACATAATATAGCATGTGCACGTAATTTTTGTTTAAGTTATATTAAAAACCGAGTCGAACATTTTCCATATTTTATAATGATGGATTTTGATAATGTTAATTGCAAAGAGCTTAATTTAGAACCTCTTAAAAAATGTTTAAAGAGAGAAGATTGGGATGGTTTATCATTTAATACAAGCCCCAAATATTATGATGTATGGGCTTTATCTATTAAACCATATTATTTTAGTTATGTTCATTTTAATCATAGTAATATACATAATCATCATACAATGGAGGATTATATTGATATGTTATTAAAAAGACTACCAAAAGACGAATATTTAAGATGTTTATCATCATTTAATGGATTTTCAATTTATAGAACAAATAAGTTTTTAAATACATATTATGATGGAAGAATAAGATTAGACTTATTACCAAAACATTTTATTGATGAAAATTCAAGAATAACAAGATCAAAAATAGTATATAAAAAATTTGATAATGTGGATGGTAGATATGAAGATTGCGAACATAGGTCATTTCATTTACAAGCCATTATAAACTCTGATGCAAAAATTATGATTTCTCCGGAAGTAATTTTTCAATAAATTTAAATATTATAATATATTTTAAATATAATATAATATAATATGATTTTTTTCCCATTTAAAAATAAAAAACCGGTACATATTGATAATGATATTAATAACAAAATAAATACAATAAGATATTTAAATAGACCTTTTATTTTAAAGGAAAAATACGAACCTATTATACCATTAAATTTATTTACATGTTGGCATACAAAAAATTTACCACCATTAATGAGAGAAAACTATGAAAAAATAAAAGAAACACATCCAAATTTTTGTCATTATTTATATGATGAAATAGATTGTGAAAATTTTATTAAAGAAAATTTTAATTCTGATGTTTTAAATGCGTATAAAAGTTTAATACCAAGTTCATATAAATCCGATTTATGGAGATACTGTATTTTATATATAAATGGTGGTATTTATTTTGATATTAAATTTAGCTGTGTTAATAATTTTAATTTTATAGCTTTAACGGAAAACCAATATTTTGTTCGTGATAGAGAACCATGGGGTGGAACATTAACAGGATTAATTGCGGTTAAACCAAAAAATGAAATACTATTAAAATGTATTCAACAAATAGTTATAAATGTTAAAACTAAATTTTATGGTAGAGATAGCTTAGACCCAACAGGACCTGGACTACTAGGTAAGTATTTTACAAAAGAAGAAAAAAAAGAAATGAAATTATATTTTGCAAATATTAATATTAAAAATATAATAGATGATTGGATTATTGTATTTAATGATATTTCTATTTTAAAACAATATAATGGTTATAGGTCAGAACAAACAAAAAAACATTATGGCGATCTTTGGAGAAATAAACAAATTTATTTATAATTTTATACAACAATTTCCTCAGAAAGTTTATTACCCATAATAGTATATCTCTCATTTTCTAAACTCTTCATAAGAAGACTCCAAGGAGTGCATGATTGAAGAGCCTCTAAACCTTGATCGCAGAATAGGTTAAGAAGACTAGGACTAAAACCTGACATCATAGATACGTTGGGTTGATTGGAAAGAGTAGGAAATCCTGAAGTACTTCTTAAATTCCAGAAAAGAATATGAGGAGGCTTGTATCCCTTACCGTGAACGCGAATGCCTGCATCCTCATATTTTTTCTTCATAGCGCCATACAAGTTATGCTTGTTACAGTTATCTCCACTATCCATTTGCATATCAGAAAGAACTACAAGAACCATATCTTCAACATCCTTAGGCGCCATTTTGTTTTGAATAATTGCATCCAAAATTAGATCAAGAGCAGCGTGGAAATTGGTATTCATTCCCCAAGGAGCACGTTGAACGACTTGTACTTGTGAAATAAAATCAGGATAAGGCTCCAAATTTACCCAAGTAGGAGTAGAACTAAAGGTCATAACACGCTTACCAAGTGCGGATTTTTCAGCAATGCGAATACCAAGAGCAATAGCAACTTCCATAGGATCGCCTTCCATAGAACCAGAAACATCTACCATTGCAATCATCTTACCAAGAGCACCATTTTGACTTGAGTTATCACGCCATTGTGAGTTAAGAAGATCCTTTTCGGCTTGAGAAGCAGCACTATTGCTAATTAAGCTTCTTGCTTGCTTGGTAAAATCGGCCATGGCAACACGCTTACCCTTCATTTCAACTTCTCCCTTAACAGCCTTTTGAATATGAGCGTTAAAGTGCTCGGCGCATTGCACTCTATCATTATCTTCAGGGCATCTAGTTTCGCCGTTTTTCTTAACATTCAAAAATGCCTTCTTTTGCTTACTTAAAGTAATAGATGTGGTCTTTGTAAAATCAATATTTGCCCAATCGTGTCCGCATTGTTTAATTTGAGTAGTGTCGATTTTCTTGTTAAGAGCGGACAAAATCTTACGATATTCAGTCTTACATTTAAGTGTAGCCTTTTGTTTTCTAGTCTCAGTATTAGCAGTTAGCATAATATGACTAAAAAAGTTGGTAGCAAGTTGCTCAAATAGCCAGCCAAATGATGACTTTTCTCTAGGAACCCACTTGGCAGCAAGTGAAATATCGTTAGAGTTTGAAATTAAATTAGCATAATCATTACTAAGTTGCTCGTTAGTAATTTGAATAGAATAATTAATTAAATTTTGTGAATTACCTCTACTCTGACAAAACTTGCAGAAATATTTAATATCCTTCCAAGAGCCATATTGATGGACTTTCTTGTCGCCTAAATCAACTAGACATTTAAGTGCGAATTCTGCCAACTTAGGGTAAAAACGATTCCAAGTGTAAATCATCATATAAGTTAAAGTGTATTCACCCTTACCATCTACAATATCACGAGTTTGACCGATCATTTTATACAAGGCGGTTAAATATCCTCTTGCAACCTCCTTTTCAGGTAATGAACCAGTTTTAACCTGATGCATTAGCGTTTCAAGCATAGTAACCAATTGATTTTCTAGAGGCTTTAAATTTTCAGTTCTTGTAACTTGAAAACTAAATTGAACTATTTTTTCCTTAATTGAATTGGACCAACCATATTCTACATGACCTTTTTCTCCGATTTGAGTAGGAGTATAATTATCAAGTGCGTTAATAAGTGCTGCCATTGTTGTTAGTTACTATATTATAAAATCTAGTCTTTATATTGTTTTTTAATTGTTTTTTTATTAGTATTATGTCTTAAATAAATCTTTTTTGTTAAGTTGTTTACACATTTTTCTTTAAGTTCCTGTGATTTTTCGTAAAATACTAATATAAGATCGTTTAAATCTTGCATCATACTAATAGTTTTATCAAATGGCACAGCATCTATATTTTTAATTATTGATAAATAGTTTTTCTCTTCACGTTCGTTAATAATAAACCTTTGAACATCATCAGTATCAATAGTTATATTATATTTAAGTAGTGATAACAATGTATATTTTCTTTCATCTTCAATAGATGATTTTTTAAGTATTTGAAGAATTTCTTCTCTTGAAATATAATTGGGTTTTGTTAACAAAAAAGACTCATATTTGATTTTTTCAATTTCATTCTCTCTATTCACATAAATAAATTTAAGATTCACATAGTATAAATCGTCTTTATAAAAATCTTTATAGTTTGCATCAACATCTTCAAATTTTTTTATCCAATCATCATCTAACATTAAATCCATTATTTTATAGTTATTTAATACCTATAAAATACATTATTGTTTTTAACTAATTTACTAATAATACTTCCAATAATTATTATATCTATCGTTATTGGCTAAACGTTCTTCCTCTCTTTCCATTTCTTCATATTTAGCTAGTTCCATTTCTTCTTCTTTTTCTAACCATCGTTCATATTCATCATCTAATTTTTGATTATAGGCTTCCTCTTCTTCCCAACCTTCAAATTTAAAGGTTCTTTCCCATGCGTCATATCCATACCTTTCAATATACATTGCAGTTCTTCTTTCATGTAAATTACATAATGCATCTAATACTTCATATGCCATTTGTTGTTCTGTTCTATTATCAAAATAACTTTTTTCTTCCCAAACTGAATTCACATTTGATTTAGATGCTGCTTTAACAACCTCTCCTTTATTAGCATTAAGTGCTGCTCTTTCCGCAAATGATATAATAGGTTTTTTTTGCTCTTCTGTTTTAATTGTTGATAATGAAGTAGAAAAGTCATCCGTTGTTAATATTATAGGCTCAGGTTCAGGCTTTTTCACAATTGGTTCAGGTTTTCTTGCAACAAAATCATTTCTTCTATATCTATCATCTCTATCTCTATCTCTATCTCTATTTCTATTATTATCCTTTTTAAATGCATTAGTTTCTTTTTCTGAATCATTAAATTTAAATCTGTTATTACCAGTATTTTCTTCCTTCTTTTTATTCTCTTCCTTATTTTTATTTTCCTCCTTAACCTTCTTGGATTTGTTATCTACTTTAACAAATCCATCATCCTCTGCCAATGAGGCAAAACGAGAATTATTCTTAAACAAATTGTTCATAATATCTATATTATTTGGTTTATTGTTATACTATAATTGCGTTATATCTTTAAATAAATATAATAAATATTATTATTAGTTTTGTAATTTTTATAAATAAAAAATAAAAAATAAAATAAAAAATAAGCATTTAAAGACATAATATATATATAAATTGTCTCTCTACAGCAAGCATTACTTAATGATATTTTTAATTAGTAGTCTAAAATTATTGTAATGATAATTATTTTGTTTTTATAACATGGTATATTTTAAATATGGAGACAGCAATTTTTGTATGTGTATTGTGTTTATTTTTGTTAAAAAATTTGTATTTTGTTTTTATTAATTTAAAAAAATAAATTTATAAGTAGTAATTTATAAATTTATTTATATTTTATAATAAAATGACAATTCAATCTGTTATATTTTGGCGTCGTATAAAATGGATGCGTATTCGAGCTCGTAGAGCAAAACAACTAAGTTAAATATCATCAACATCAACTTCCTCTTCAACACTTGTAAAATTATTTGCAACTCCAGCCTTTGAATCTTCTATTTGTTTCTTAATTAATTCTTCATATTCAATACTGGTTTCATCAGCGAACTTAAAACCGGCAAACTCATCGTCATCAATTATATCATCATTTGAATTACTATTTAATGACCTTTGATCATTAGCAACAAATTTATTCCAATTCACATTTGTGACGTTATTTCTTAGTTTTAGCTTATCAGCATCACTATATACCTCAAGTAAATCGCAATTTAATGTCTTACCCTTTGCCTCTTGATTTTCCCATTCTCTTAATCCAACAATAAGCCAAGTATTTACATTAATAAAATTATCGCGTTTCCCTCTAGGTCTGGCAAAATTTCCTCTAATATGGCAATTCATAATGGTGCCATCAAGTGTTTGAACTTGACACATTCTACCACCATATATCTTAGTAACTTGTGCATATACTTCACCTTCTTCTTCTACAACTCGCAAAACATTTTCCTTTTTTGTGCTGCAGTTCTTGCGAGCATAACCTTTAGCTTTATTTCCTCCAAAGTTCTTAACCATTTTTTCGTATATATGTATTATACTTTTCTTTTATTTCTTTAAATTGATTTCAATTTTATTTTTAATAACAATTTAAAGAATATTATTTATTTTGTAAATTAACATCTTTAACGTCAAATGGCATTATATTATCATAAAGCGTTGATATTTGTAAGCAAAATGAATAATCTACTTGTTTTAAATTAACCAAATCACCTTGAGGACCTAATAATTTAATGGAGATTTTTTTTAGATTTATAGGTGCAGAATAATTTCTTGTTTTATAAATAAAATTTGCATTATTGTCAAAACTTGCCGTATATTTGGGCGTTGTAATTGGTAATACTGCAATTATATTATTACTTAAAAAACTGGTTGGAAAAACACCAATAGTTGTTTTAAATTGATAATCTGTAAAATCATTCAACTCAAGATAATAATAATCTTGAAGTGTATCTTGATATACTGATTCAGTCGTATAAGATTGTAATCCGCTATACAAAACCTGTCTATAACCAATTATATAACCCATAGTATATGCGTATTCAGATGGATTTACACCTGTTTTGGGATCCGCATCAGTTACATTCGTATTTTTATCAACATTATATAAACAATATCTATCACGAGTGGTTGCATTATATTTTTTTGTTAATATATTCATAGTAAAAGTATTAGTGCTATTAGATATGGTTATTTTTTGTGTATATTGATTTAATGTTACCGTAAATCTATTTGGCGTACTACCCAATAATTGAATATTTATTGCGCTTTCTAAAATTGGCGGAAATTGTGTGCTTGTATAATTTCCATCAGGTAAAATAACTATTCCCTCTATTCCTGTTGTATCCTCATAAATGTAGAGCTGATTTGTTTCCTTTTCATTTGAAAAAGTGTTGGAAACATTTGGAACTTGCATGCCAGATAGTGAAATTGCTGTTACATTTTTTATTGTGAAAGGTAATGTAAAAGAACAATTACTTGAAACCGAGTTAAAATAGTTATCCCTATACAAAGTGTTAAAAATATAATTTGTAGTAGTTGTATGAACGTTATAAGAATTGGATGAATTTGGATTAATTTTTTGAGTTTGTAATGAAGGATGTGAAGACATTGGATTTATAATTTTACCAACTGTTTCTTCCTCGTCGTCTCTCTTATCAATATTAGTTTTGGGTATATTTTTTTTTTATAACTGTATCATTTTCATCTTCTATATTTTTTAGCAATATTGCCTTTCCATTATTTATAAAATCTATTAAATCATATTTATATTTCAAATCTTTTTTGGATTTTAATACATTTACGGTTATAGTTTTACAATTTTCATTTAATTCGTCATAATTATAATTATTATCTAGCCTAAAAAAGTTAATAAGGTCTTCAGTTGAATAATTTTTAATATCTAAATCTAAACTTTGGTCCATAATTATATATTAGTTCTTAAATTTAATTTATTATTTTACAATTAAATTTAATTAATTAAGGCATAATGCGTTTTTATCTTTAGATAATATATAATGAACGGAGGAAGAAAACTTAGTGCATGGAATATGTTTGTTAAAAAGGTTTACCAAGAAGGTAAAAGAAAGAACAAAAATTATAGCTTTAAACAAGCCTTAAATGACGCTAGTAAGCGTAAGGGCGAAATGGGAAAATCTAAAAAGGGAGGCGCAATGTCTGCATTATCACCTGCAGATTTTACAGGTGGTAGAACTCGCAGACGCTCCATGTCTAATGGAAAGTCTCGTAAAATGAGACGTTCTCGTGGTAGATCATTGGCTTTAGCTTAAATATTTTCGAATAATTTAGACATATTATCATTTTTTAAATTATTTATGTATTTCCAGCATTTTTCTTCATTAAATAACTTATTAAATATTTCTCTCATTGAGTCTAAATCATATCTATTTGATGGATTTGGATGAATATTCTTTGAAAGTTCCAAAAAAATTTTACTTATAAAAGTTCCTTGAAGAGAGAATAATTGTAATATATTACCAATAATATGCATATATAAAACACTTAAACTATATATATCCCAAGTATATATATTTTGTAGTAATTCTTCAATTATCTCTCCTTTATTTTTATTTACAAAAGGTTTAAGGGTTTCAATGCACGCCTTTTTATAAGATTCCACATATTTTTGAGAGAAAAATTGCAAAATAGTTAAATTATTAGTATAAATTTCACATATTTCTTCAATAAATGAGTATGAAATGGTATTTAAGTCATTCTTAATTAAATAAAATATTACATGCACTTCTAATGGCTTATAAATATAAAAATCGTTTAAATTATCTATAATTTTTGTAAAATAGCTCTCATTTAGCTTAGAAAATTGCAAACTATATTGAAAATTGCATAGCATTGGCTTCTCTCTATTAAAAATAATATTTTGAGGACATAAATTAAAAAAACATATATTATTTTCATTTAATTCATATAAATTTGTTAATAAATGTGAAAATGACTCAATAATATTAAAAATAAGTAATTTAATTGTATTAAATTGGAATAAAAAATCATTAAAATGAATAAAATCTATATTTTTATAATTAAAAACCAAATAACGTGTTTTATCATTTAAATTTAACTTTTCAATGTTATTTTGATTTAATTGACTTATATTTATATACTCATAATTGTTAACAATTGCATAATTATTTGCGTAATTTGGTAAAACTTTTATTTTTTCGCAAATTTGTGCCTCATTTACCGAATAAAATCCATATTTAACAATTTTTGTTTTATATTTTTCTCTCTTTTTATCTTCTTTTAATTCATTTTTAAAAAAAAAATGTGAATTTAATCCACATAGTTCAATATTTGTTAACATTACTATAAGTAATTAACTGTTTTTTAAGTTATTTACTTACTAATAATTAAGAAATATCTGTTTTTATATGTTTTCTTAATTTTTTGTTTAATTTCATTTGAATCTGTAAATCCGCTATTACAAAGATTTTGCACTTCTTGCTTTAATAACTCAATATTGCTCTTACAAAATTCATCAAAACCATCAGAAGGCTTAAAATCTTGGCTAATAACACCTGTTTTAATATGCTCGTCCATAGCATCAAGAAATTCCTTATTTAAACCCACATAATTGCGCCTTACAACTGGTGCCTTTTTTTCAGTGCTCTTTTTTCTAAAATAGTAGCGCGCGGATTTAAACATTTTATCTAAAATATCACCATCATAACCAATATTAGTCAAACGTCTTACTTCTTCACTTACAAGACCATCATTGTCTTCAATCCAAATTTCCCACGCATCCTTAAAATCCTTTCTATGATCGTATTGATGAATTTTTGAGAATTTATACAATTCATTAGTAAAATCATCAGTAAATTTGAATCTATAAATGTTATAGTTCACTGGACCAGTTGCGTTATTTTCAACAGAAGTCATTTTTAAATGTATAAGTATTTGTGTTGTTTGTTATATGCTTTTTATTTATTACTTATTTTTGATTTCAATTTTATTTATAAATAAAAATAAATATTTAAAGTATTTAAATTAACTTAAATAAAATAATATAATATTTATTATAATAATGAGTAAAAATCCAACATTATGTTTAAATATGATAGTTAAAAATGAATCGCATATTATAAAAAAAACATTAACAAATATATGTAATAAATTTATAGTTGATTATTGGGTTATTTCTGATACTGGTTCAACAGATTCAACAATTGAAATAATAGAAGATTTTTTTAAAGAAAAAAATATTCCAGGAAAAATATATAATGATGAATGGGTAAATTTTGCACATAATCGAACATTAGCTTTAGAACATGCATTTAATAAAACAGATTTATTACTTATATTTGATGCAGATGATGAAATAATTGGAACACCAATGATTAACTATAGTACAGATATTCATGGTTATAATATGTTATTTAAAAGTGGAGGAAATGTAAAATATGAAAGAATTTGTTTAATTAATAATAAAAAAATATGGAAATATAAATCAGTAATACACGAGTATATTTATTGTACCGACTCAAATCAAAAAATATCTTCTGTTTATGGAAACTATTGGATAGTATCAGGAAGATTAGGTTCACGTAATAAAGACCCAAATAAATATTTAAAAGATGCATTAATCCTTGAAAAAGGATATGAAGATGAAAAAAAAATAAATGGTGAATTAATAGGTAGATATGCGTTTTATTGTGCAAATAGTTATAGAGATCATGGTAATATATTAGAATCAATAAAATGGTATAAAATAACATTAAATGAAAAATCTGGTTGGATACAAGAAAAATATATATCGTGTTTGGAAATTTATAGGCAGTATGCAAAAATATCTCAAGATGAAAATGGAATATTTTATTTAATAGAATCATATAAATATGATAAGGAACGACTTGAATGTATTTATGAATTAATTAAATATTACTGCATTAAAAATATGAATGAAATTGCAATGAATTTTTATAACTTAATAAATTTTGAAATAAAAATTAATACAATAAATAAACTATTTATTGAACAAAATATATATGATTTTTATTTACCATATTATATGATTATAGTATCAGACAGAGTAAATAATAAATTAGTTGGAATATCAATGTATGAAAAAATATTTAAATTAAAACCGGAAATATTTGGTGAATGGTGGATTAAAAATTTATTATTTAATTTACGTTTCTTTATTGATTATGTTCCAAAAAATAAAAAAACAGATTTTTTTAGTTCAGCAAATGAATATGTTAATTTTTTATTTAAAAATAATGTGCAATTAAACCAATTTGATTTTTTAAAAGATTATAAAAGTAAAATATTAATTGATTATATTTTTCCAGATATAAAACAAAAATGTATAAATTCAAAAAATATACTGATATATACAGGATATTCTAATAATGATTGGAACTATAGTTATTTAAAAAAAAATGCGTTAGGTGGTTCTGAAAAAGCAGTTGCATATGTGTCAAAATATTTTTCAAAAGATTATCATATTTATATATCAGGTGGTGTTGAAAAAGAAGAGTTTGAAAATATTACTTATGTACCATTAAATGAACTAAAAAATTTAGTTAAAAACACATATTTTAACACATTAATTGTTTCAAGATATGCAGCATTTTATGATATGTTTCCTGAAACAATGTTTTTTCAATCATATATTTGGGCACATGATATGTCATTATTACCTTATGGATCCAAATTAAGTGTTGATGAAATATTAAATAAATATTCAAGTAGTATTAAAGGTTGTATATGTTTAACAGAATTTCATAAAAAAATATTTGAGGATAAATATCCCATTTTAAAAAATAAAATTTATTTAATTAATAATGGAATTAATTGTGAAAATTTTATAAATGCAAATAAAGTTAAAAATAAATTTATTTATAGTTCATGTGTTGAAAGAGGTTTGGAAATATTAATAAAAATATGGCCTGAATTATTAGAAAAAATTCCAGACGCAACATTAGTTATAGCAACATATAACCCTTTTCCTAAGCCAGATAATCAATTTGAATTAAATCTATTTGAAGAAATAAATAAATATTCCAGTATTAAATATTTAGGTAATCTTAGCACCGATAAATTATATCAAGAAATGGCTACTTCTGAATTTTGGTTATATACATGTATTTTTCCAGAAACATCTTGTATAACAGCACTTGAAATGTTAATGTCAGGTGTAATTCCTATTTATTATTCATATGCTGGATTGCCATATACAATTAACGGTAATGGAATACAAACATCGCAAGGCAATGAAATTAATGACATATTAAAATTAAATGAAAACGAAGAAAATAAGAAACTTTTAGTTAAAAAAGGAATTGAATATGCACAAACTTGTTCATGGGAATTAAGAGCAAGAGAATGGGAGAAAATATTATTTAAAAAAGAACATTCATTAAAATCATATAATTTTGAATTTAAAGATAATATTATAAAAGAACCAAACTTAGAAATTAAAGAATATATTCAAAATTGGCACAATAATTTTAATATTCCAAATGATCATATTAATTTTCTAAAAAAATTAGAAAAAGAGTTTAAACCAAATGTTATATATGATATTGGAGCAAATGTTCTTCATTGGACACGAGAAGCACGTAAAATATGGTCTAATTCTGAAATAATTGTATTTGATGCTATTCAAGATATGGAGTTTTTTTATAAAGAACATAATTTAAAATATAGTATAGGAGTATTAAGTGATGAAGATAACAAAATAGTTAAATTTTATGGTAATACATATACATCTGGTGGAAATTCATACTATAAAGAAATTGGTAGCAGTAAATCAAATGAAATATATCCAGAAGATTTATATACAGAATATAAAACTAATACACTTTTATCAGTTGTTGTAAAAAATAATTTTAAACTACCTGATTTAGTTAAAATAGATGTTCAAGGTGCTGAACTGGATATTATTAAAGGTGGTTTAAATATTATTAATAATGCAAAATTTCTAATTGTTGAACTGCAAAATACACAATATAATAGAGGAGCACCATTAGCAGATGTAACAATAAAATTTTTAGAAAATAATAATTGGGAATTAATTTCACCAAAATTTTGTGATAATGGTCCAGATGCTGATTATTGTTTTAAAAATAAAAAATATGTTTAATAAAACATATGCTTTTCAAATCAAGACACAGACATTCAATCAGATTATGATAAATTTATATTTTAAAATTTACTACAAATCTGCTTATAATTTTAATTTTATTTATTAATAAAATTGAAATAAAATTAAAATGCCTAACTTAAAATATAAGAATTTGAAATATAATGGATGAATCATTTACAAGTGATAATAGTAATGAAGATTATAATGACAATATAAGACCTGCAGATAATGTAAAAAGAGAAATTTTACAAGAAGATACAAGGTCTGAATATCAAAAGCAAATTGATGAAGCAATTCATTTAAGTTCTTTAGAATATATTGAAAATCAAAAAAATAATTCAAAATATGAAAAAGAAATTATTGAAAATTATCACAAAGTTTCTAATGAGAGAAAAGAAAAATTTTGCGAATTTCTATTCGATGTTAATAAATTAATTCGATTTGACAAAGAAATAAAAGAAATATACGAAATTATTGAACCAATTATTGATGCATATTGTAGTCAATTTATTGAAATTTGCGAGTTAGATTGTATAACATATGATCGTATTTTTAAGGCTTTAAAAGGTATAAGAACTAATAAAAATAGCATTGAATTACTTAAAACAATACTAATTAGAAATAAATAAGCGCTTTAACAGTCACTAACGTTTTAACCTAATATTTTAACAACTTTAACATCTGGATCTATTGGCTCTTCTTTAAGTTCTTCATTGGCCTTTAATCTAAATCGATCAAATGGATTTAAAGCCGGCTCTTGTGCAATTGCGGGAGAAGGTTCTTCTATATTTGGATTATTATGATATTCTGTAAGTGCTTCATAATATTCTTTTACTTTTTTATTTATACGAATACGCTTTGCATCAAATGATGTTAAATATAAACCATGCAAACTTTTTACACGTGAAAGAGCTACATAAGTTTGTCCGCATTCAAATATTCCACTTCCAACATCAATTTCTGCGGCATCTAATGTTGCACCTTGTGATTTGTGTATTGTTAAAGCCCATGATAAAATGAGAGGTATTTGTGATACACCAATGCCAGGAATTTTTTCACTAGACCATACATGTCGTGGCATTATCATATCAATTCCATTATTATATTTTACTCTAGGACATCCTGTAACAGCGCAAAACTCAGTAATAATTCCTTGACTACCATTACAAATAAGCACGTCACCTGCTTCCGATTTAATATTAATAATACACATTACTTGTGCTCCTATTTTTACTTTCATTTCTTTATCACACATAAGATTACCTGCTAAGAAATCCAATTCAACTTGAATATCTTTATCTGTAAATTCAAGTCTTTTTAGCTTTTCTGATTTTGTCATTTCCAAATCCTTTATATATTTTATTTTATATTCTCTCTCTTCACCTGTTAATGCAGCCATTTTAGCAATATTAATTTGCTCAACCTTGTTTTTAGTTGGATATAATTTTGTAGGTTCCGCAACTAATTTTTCGTCAAAAGGTCGCGCAACATACTCAAGAAGAATATCATTTGACCTACGTTTAATTTTACCCTCGCGAATTTGATTTAAAATAGTTGAATATATTTCATCTGTTTGTCTGAAAATTTTAATTAACTGAATTTGACAGCTACGATGAAATACTTCATTCCATTCCGCACTTTCAAAGCAAAAGCGCTGTGTATCTGGTTCTAAATGATCACCAACGGGAGGTAATTGAAAGAAGTCTCCTGAAAATATTACCTGAATCCCTCCAAAAGGTTTTGGACTACCACGAACAGCCTTTCCAATTGCATTTAAAGTTTCAAACAATTTTACTGAAAGCATACTAACTTCATCAACCACTAAAATATCTGTTCCACGCCAAATAGCCTTTGCAAATTTATTTTTTTTAATTTTCATAATTAATTCTTCTGTTGTGCCGTTTCCTAAGCCAATTCCAGCCCATGAATGCAGCGTTTTTGCTTTACAATTAAGAAGAATAGAAGCGCATCCAGTCATTGCTGTTACGTGAATATCTTTGCATTTATCATAAGCGTCTGCATATATTTTCTTGATTAATGCTGATTTTCCTGCACCACCAGGTCCCGTAATAAATATGTTATCTCCATGAACATATTTATCAAATGCTTTTTGTTGTTCTGCTGAAAGTTCCATTAAGTATTATTATTACTATATTTTTAATATAATTTTTATAATCAATTTTATATTTTATTTTTGTTTTCCAATTGTTTAACTCTGGTTTTTAAGTCTTGAATTTCTTTGATTAAAATAGGAATTAAACCGGTATAATTAATTGATTGCATAGTTTCTCCATCTTTCTCTCCACTAACTAATTCAGGAATTACTTCTTGAACTTCGTGGGCAATTAAACCAATATCTTTTTTCTTTAATTCTTTATTGAAATAAGCCACAGGTTTCAAACTATCTACTGAAAATGAATTATTTAAACGTATAATTTGCTCTTTAATACGATAATCTGAAGTAGCATTAAAAGATGTTGCGGTTACAGTTCCATTTACTGTTAAAACTGACGATAAACTAGAACCAGTTACACCTACGCCAACATATCCACCTTGAGGATTTAATAATAAAGGTTGTGGATGATCTCCACCAGAATAATAATCTGTTGACTGAATAGCACCAACAGAAGCTACACCCTTACTATAATATGAACCTAATAATAATTGTGATGAACCAGTTGTTGTGCCAATTGTTAAACCTGCAGGCATAGGATTTTTACTTAAATCTTCATAATGAGTTGTTCCATTACATAATAATGATTGAAAACTACCAGTTGCTCCTGTAATTCCAGAAGCAGACACATTGGATAAAGTAGTATTTCCATTAACAGTTAAAGTTCCAGACGCAGTAGCATTAGTTAAAGTAGTATTTCCATTAACAGTTAAAATTCCATCTGTTGTTAAATTTCCACTTATATCTAATTTAGATGGAGTATACATTATATAACTAGTAGGATAGTATATCATAACAACACCTGGACCGCCAGAGCCACCAGGTCCTGGATTAAATCCAGCCCCACCTCCTCCTCCTGCTCCTATGTAACCAACCCCTCCCCTTCCTGATGTAGTTTGATATACGCTACCGTTTGCACCGTTTGTTCCTTTACCTTGAGTGCTACCTCCACCACCACCTCCACCTCCGTTTCCTGCGTTACCGTAAGTTCCTCCTTCACTTCCTCCGCCACCACCACCACCACAAAATAATGTTGTTGTTGTAGTTCCATCCCCTGGACTAAATATTACATTACTTATATCAGCAACACCATTGCCACCATTTCCAGAATAAACTGCGGTTGAAGTTCCCGCGCTCCCACCATTTCCACCACTTGAAACAGAAGAAGATATAGTTCCTCCATTTAATACTACACTTCCTGAATTACCTCCAGGAGCACCATTACTATTACTTCCATTATAACCTCCATAACAATATAATGAAAAATTTGGTCCAACTATTGAAGACGTTCCTAATGGACTTTGTAGACCTACGTTAACATTATAACTTGGGTCAGGTGAACCAACTGTAATATTATATGTTCCTGGAGATAATGTTACTGAACCATATTTAAAACCTCCAGCACCACCTCCTCCTCCACCATAATAACTAGGCCAAACTTGTGACCCAGAAGCCCCTCCACCACCAGCTCCAACAACTAAATAGTAAATTAATGTATTTTGAACGCATGTAAATGTTCCTGAACCAGAAGTATATTTTAAATAATTAAAACCGGTTGTCACAGTAGTTGTAAAAGGATTTGTGTTATATAATGTTGCTCCACTATATCCAGGAGGAGTATAATAATCATTATAATATGTTATTGGTATTCTACCTATTTGTAGTGATTGAAAACTACCAGTTGCACCTGTTATTCCACCTTGTGCTATAATAGAACCATTTGTTACTGATAAATTATTAAAAATTCCTTGAGGTCCTGAAACTGTTCCTGTAAAAGTGGCACCAGATAATGGAGCATAGTTAGTTAATGAAGTATTTGTTAAAACTGGATTGCCATTAACTAATAATGATTGAAAACTACCTGTTGCTCCTGTAATACCACCTTGTGCTGCAATTAAATTATTTGATATTAAGGAATTTGTGTAAACATTTCCATTTAAATATTGAATATTATTTCCAATTTGAGTCCAATATCCAGTTCCAGTTGGTCCTGTTAATCCTTGTGGTCCTGTATTTCCTTGCATTCCAGTTAATCCCTGTGGTCCTGTTAATCCTTGTGGTCCTGTATATCCTTGTGGTCCTGTATATCCTTGTGGTCCTGTATTTCCTTGCATTCCAGTATGTCCTTGTGGTCCTGTTAATCCTTGTGGTCCTGTATTTCCTTGCATTCCAGTATTTCCTTGTGGTCCTGTATATCCTTGTGGTCCTGTTAATCCCTGTGGTCCTGTTAATCCTTGTGGTCCTGTATATCCTTGCATTCCAGTATGTCCTTGTGGTCCTGTTAATCCTTGTGGTCCTGTATTTCCTTGTGGTCCTGTATATCCTTGAATTCCTTGATCACCTTTAGAACCTTGAATACCTTGGTCGCCTTTTAGTCCTTGTGGTCCAGTTATTCCTTGAATTCCTTGTGGTCCTTGTAATCCTGTTGGACCTTGAACTACAACAGGACACAAAAATGTAATTAAACTAATCAAATTTGAATCTTCATAATAAATTGTTGCAGAATTAGCTCCAATATTATTTAATGTAACAGATAAAGTTGAGCCATTTTTTACATTATTTGGACCATTAAATGTGCCATAAATTAAATTTTGAATAATATTTGAACCTGCTGGAACAATAGCTGTACTACTTGATGTTAATATATTGATTGAACCATCAATATTAATACTTGTAATTCTGAAAGATGTTCCATTTTGTGAATATCCAAAAATTGAAGACTGAAATGTTCCATGTAAAATAGTTAATTCTTCTTTAAACGTATATGTATATGTAAGAGAACTTCCTGCACTAATATTTTGAGATGAAACTGTTAAAGTTGCAGGTAAAGTATCAATTAACTTATTACCTATATTATAATATAATATTAACCCTGAACCACCAGGCTGACCTTGATTTCCTTGAATACCTTGAGGTCCTGTTACACCTTGAACGCCTTGATCTCCTTTGGGTCCTTGCATTCCTGTTATACCTTGAACGCCTTGAGGTCCTGTAACACCTTGAACACCTTGATCTCCTTTGGGTCCTTGCATTCCTGTTATACCTTGAACGCCTTGAGGTCCTGTAACACCTTGAACACCTTGATCTCCTTTGGGTCCTTGCATTCCTGTTATACCTTGAACGCCTTGAGGTCCTGTTACACCTTGAATTCCTTGATCTCCTTTAGGTCCTTGCATTCCAGTTTCGCCTTTAATACCTTGACTTCCTGTTGGTCCAATATTTCCTTGAACACCTTGATCTCCTTTAGGTCCTTGCATTCCTGTTATACCTTGAACGCCTTGATGACCTGTGGGTCCAATATTTCCTTGAACACCTTGATCTCCTTGAGGTCCTTGCATTCCTGTTACACCTTGAACTCCTTGAGGTCCAGTAACACCTTGAGGACCTTGATCTCCTTGTGGACCCTGTGGTCCTGGATCACCTTTAAATCCTTGTAAACCTTGAATACCTTGTTCGCCTTTTACTCCCTGTGGTCCTGCATCACCCTGAAAACCTCTAGGGCCCTGTGGTCCAGTTGGTCCTACAATAATAGGAACTGTAAATATTAATTCATTATTTATAATATTTTTTGAAATATCATATGATTGTATGTTGTTAACATACCACCCACCTGATGGATCTTCTGTAATAACAATATTTGGATTTACTGTAATAACAACTCCTGTTCCAGGAGGCCCTGGTTCTCCATTTGTTCCATCAATTCCAGGATCTCCTTGAATTCCTTGAGGTCCAGTAGGTCCTTTAACAAGCACAGGTGCAAAAAAAGTTATAAGACTTACAACATTCTCATTTTGATAAAAAATATCAATATCATTTAATCCTGTATTTGTTAATGTAACTGTTAATGTTGTTCCTGAATTAACTATATATGGACCTGAAAATGTTCCATAAAATAAATTATTAATAGGTGTATTTCCACTAGAAATTAATGATAAATTACAAGAACTTAATAATTCTGTTACACCATTCATTAAAATACTAGTAATTTTCATTGATGACGATTGAGGCGAATTAGCATATATTGTTGCTTGAAATGTGCCAGATAGCAAAGTAAAACCTTGAGTAAATACATAATTGTATTTTTTATTATTACCAGCACTAATAACAGAATTACTTGGCTGTAAAGGAATAGGTAATCTATCTAATAATTGATTATTTGATAAATATAAAACTAAACCTGAGCCTCCTGGTTCACCTTGAATTCCTTGAGGACCGGTATTACCATCTATACCTTGAATTCCTTGAGGGCCTTGCATTCCAGTTTCACCTTTTATACCTTGAGGTCCTGTTACACCTTGAATTCCTTGAGTTCCTGTTACACCTTGATTTCCTTGCATTCCAGTTTCACCTTTTATACCTTGAGGTCCTGTATTTCCTTGAATACCTTGTGGTCCAGTTACTCCTTGGTTTCCCTGCATTCCTGTTATACCTTGAACGCCTTGAGGTCCTGTTACACCTTGAATTCCTTGAATTCCTTGAGGTCCTTGCATTCCAGTTTCACCTTTTATACCTTGAGATCCTGTAACTCCTTGTATACCTTGAATACCCTGTGGTCCTTGCATTCCAGTTTCACCTTTTATACCTTGAGAACCTTGAGATCCTTGAATACCTTGAGGTCCTTGAATGCCAGCTGCACCTTGTGGTCCTGTTATACCTTGTAATCCTTGTGGTCCTGGTGCTCCTGGATTACCTTGTGGTCCTTGAATACCTTGAATACCTTGAGGTCCTGCATTACCTTGTGGTCCAGTAGGTCCATAACTAGTTACAGGAGCATAAATATTAAGTAAACTAATTGTATCGCTATTTTGATATGATATATTATAAGGATTTTCGCCAACATTTGTTAATGTTATGGATAAAAGAGCACCTTTAACAATATTAATAGGTCCTGAAAATGTACCATATAGTGATATTTTTGAAAAATTAACACTACTTTGAACGGAAACTAAACCACTTGAACTTAAAATATTTGTTCCGTTTACATTTATATTTGTAATTTTTAACGATGTACCATTTGTTGCATTTCCATATATATAGGATTCAAATGTTCCTGATAATAATATAAATGAATTATTAAATGTATAGTAATATGTTACACTTTTACCATTTTCTATAAATTCAGATGAAGATTGTAATGCTGAAGGCAATTCATTACTAATAACACTAGATTTTAAAAAATAAAGTAATAAACCAGAACCTCCTGGAGCCCCTGAAACACCTGGTGGTCCTAGAGGTCCTGTTGGTCCGGGAATTGGTGAAGAAGTTGCAGAAAACCCTGAATTTTGAACATAAAGTTGTCTTGCATATGACATTATAATATATAAATACAACTATTTTAAATTAATAAAAATACTTAATATAAATAATATCTTAAATAAATTTAGTTTAATATAATATATGAACTTTGACTTGAATATTGAGAATTATACAAGAGATGAATTAATTCAAATGTTTGAATTACCAAATAATTTTGATAGAAATATTGTGGATATTAAAGAATCAAAATTAAGAGAAGGAATTATAAATAATAAGGAAATAAATAAAGATACCCAAGTAAAAACATTAAACTTTTTATTAAAGGCAAAAAATATTATATTAAATGAATATGCAAATAAACCATCTGGTAGATTACAAGAAAAAATAGAAGATTTTTATAATTCAAGCTACGAACTTAAACCTACAAAGTTAGAAGATAATGAAGAACATATGCTTCAAGTCAGACAAGAAAAACCATATTTATCATCATTTCCAAGTGAGTTTTTTCCTGGTATTATTAATCCTCTTAAAAAACGAACAATAAGAAAAAATTTAAATATTGATACAAAATTTAGAGACAATTATTATTCTTCAACATCAAGCAATTTCAATTTAAATTTACCTACGAATTTTAATAACATAGTTCAAATGCAATTATCTGCGATTGAATTACCAACTACTTATTATGTTATATCAAAACAATATGGCAATAATTTTTTTAGCTTATCTGTTAATGGTTCAACTACAATAGTTACAATTCCAAGCGGTAATTATGACCAAACAACTATTATGACAGCAATTAATAATCAAATATCTTTATTAGGTGCGCCATTTAATTTAGTTGCATTTGTTTTAAATTTAACAAGTGGAACAACAGGAAGCGGACAAGTCCTTGTTGGCGAAATTACTGCAGGAACAGTTACATCAATTGAGCTTGATTTTCAAACAGATAAAAATGGAATTGATGATAGAGGGACGCCATTACCATTAAAACTTGGCTGGATTCTTGGTTTTAGAAACGGAAATTATGTAAATAACCTAAATTATGTTTCTGAAGGCATTCTTGATATAAGTGGTCCAAAATATTTATATCTTGTTTTAGATGATTATCATAATAATGTTAATAATAATTTTTTCAGCGCTTTTAATTCATCAATATTGAATAAAAATATATTGGCTCGCATTTCTTTGCAAGCAAATCCATTTAACACATTACAACAAAATAATTTAAATATTATAACAACGCCTAGAGAATATTTTGGTCCAATTAATTTACAAACCATGAATGTACAGCTACTCGATGAATATGGTCGTATATTAGATTTAAATAATATGGATTTTAGTTTTTGTATCACATTAATAACTGTATACGATTTATAACATTTCTCCAGCAATTTTATATTTTAACCATGAAACTGGTTTTATTTTATGTCCTCCATTATATGCAACTGCATATCTCTCTTTAATTAGCAAATCATTTAAATGTATATCTCCAATATAAACATCAGCTAATACTCTACCATATTTTTCAGACTCAATGTTTTTAAGGGTTATATATTTATTAAGTGTTAAATTTGAAACAAAATCTCTTGCAACCTTTGCTGCGTCTTTTTCCTCTTCAGTAATATCTTTTCCTTTAATTTCAGGTGTATCAATACCATTTAAACGCACAGATAATCTATAAATTGGGGACTCTTTATAGGGTAACTTGGCAGCAATAGTAATAGTATCTGCATCATATACCTTTATAACCTTTCCACCTGTTATAGGAAATGTAAATTCAATAGTATCTTCATATTTAACATTTAATAATTCTTTTGCAATTGTTAAATCATTTGCATTTATAATATTAATATTATTACTATTATCAATCAGTCCTTTAAACAACGAAAACATAATTATTATTACATTTAATAATGTATTATTATTTAATTCATTTTTTAAATTAAATAATATAATAATAATTTATATGTCACGACCATTTACTAATATAAGTTCAGCAAATAAAACGTTTGGTCAATTTAAAGAGCCAAAAGATGCAAGCGAATATATATACAATAAAAAAGCTAGAGCAACATTTTGTATTGCAAATAAATGCGCACCATCTATAAAGGTTTATTCAGAAAGTGATCGTTTATTATTCAATAGATCAAATCAATTGAGTTTATATCCATGTGCAGATGGAATTGATACTGCAAATTTAAATATTAATTTAATAACACGATTAAATTTACGAGGTGTGTCTGTAATTCAAGATGCATCATCTGGTGTAGTTCCATCAACAATAACACTAGATTCAATACCATTTTTAGATTATGTAATTGATCCAAGTGGCGCATTATTTGGTAATTCTATTTGCGGCATTAATAATTTTATAAATTTTATTAGTCCAAATACTCAACCTTCTCCTTATATAATCCTCAGTGGTAATTATGAAATAACATCTGATTCAACTTACAATACAATTATTACATTTTATGGTAATAGTGTAATAGAATTTACAAAATCCATAAAAATAAATTACCTTATTGTTGGTGGTGGAGGAGGCGCTGGTGGAGGTGGTGGAGCAAGTGTTGGAGGTGGAGGAGGAGGTGAAGTAAAAACAGGTATTTTAAATGCACAACCAGAAACATACAATATTAGTATTGGTGCAGGAGGTGCTGGTGGAACTAATACAGTAGGACAAAATGGCGCAAATACTTCCATAGTTTCAACAAGTATTACTATTAATGCGTTAGGAGGATTTGGATCAATAAGAAATGGTAATGGTGGTAATTCAGGCGGAGGAGGTGCTGGTGGAACATTTTATAATGGATTACCTCCAGCTCCATCCACTATTAATGGCACAAATGGTGGCGGAGGTGCTGGTGGAGGTGGACAACAAGTGTTAGCAGGTAATGGTGGTTTATCTAGTGTAAATCCAAATTATGGAGGTGGTGGTGGTGGAGGCTCAGGTAATGGTTTTATATATGGTGGCATTGGTGTTGGAGGTGGTGGAAATGGTGGATTTTTATTTTCTAATAATGGTAATAATGCAACTCCAAATACAGGCGGAGGAGGAGGAGGAGCAGGGGCAGGAAATAGTGCAACAACTGGCGGAAATGGTGGCTCAGGTGTAGTTATATTTTCATTTAATGTTTAAGACATATAAAATATCATAAATGATACTGTAGCAGTAATTAAGGTTGCCGATGTAAATTTAATAAATGCATTTGTTGCTTCTTTTCTCTCATTTTTTATATAATCAGGTGCATAATCATAATCATATTCATATTTATCGCCATAATCATTATCATAAATTCTATTTCTTTTTATTATTTTATTAGTATATGCATTAATATCATATTTATAATTTTCAATATCAACATAAAAACCCCATCCATTTCCAAAATTGTTGGGCTCATTTATTTGACTAATATATTTATTCATATTAATTTATTTGTATATAATATTTATTCAGTTCTTTAAATTAATATTATATATTCAATTTTTTCATTTTATCGTTTCCAACCCATTTTAACAAGCATTTTCTTTGCCTTTTGAGAGATTTTTTTCATATGATATTGACTTGCTCTAATATATGCAGAATAAAGACCTTTGGAACTAACTTTGCAAGTATTTTTTTTACAAATTGGATAGGATTTTTTTGGCCCTAAAAAGCATTTTTTTCCGCAGCGTTTTAACATAACAGTCCTTTGGTGATAACCAGGTTTTTCATTTTTCCAACCTCTAGTGGTTGAACCACGACTATTTTTACGTGTTTTAGACATTATAAAATAAGTTAAGATAATAATTATTTATTATTTTATAATAATATTAATATGTCTCGTGAAGAAAGATATATAACATCAATGAACACAATTGATAAATCAAGTGATTCTGAAAATTCAGCCATACCATCTGTAATTGATGAAGAAGATGAAAATAGTAGTATATCAACATTAAGTGATAAAAACATAACAAATATAAATTTACACAAAGAAGTTATTAATTTGAAAGAACAAATAGAATATCAAAATGAAGTAATTAAAAGTAATGAAGAAAAAGAACAAGTAATAGATTCATTACGAGCTATGATAGAAGAAGTACATAATTCAAATATAAATTTAAAGAGGGAATTAGAAAATTTTAAATCAGAAGATGATATTATTAAAAGAAATTTAAAAGAAAAAGAAGAATTATTAAAAAATGCTGAAGAAAATATAAAATTGTTAAAAAAAAGTAATTCAAATTTTAACTCTGATTATAATGAAAATGTTAAATGTTTAACATCTGACGCATCTGGTAATTTTCAAGACCCGTCTGGAAATTCACCTAACCAAATAATAACGTATAAAAAATATACATATAAAGAGATTGAAAAGGAAATTGATGTTAATTATTTTGATGATACTGAATATTATTCAATTGCGTTAGATATTTTGGCTACTTATTTACGAGGTCAAAAAATAATTTATATGGAATCAAAAGCACATTGCGAGCGTCGTTTAAATTACTTAATGATGCCTTCTATTTTATTATCAACTGCAGCTACAGTTGTATCATCTATTGTTAAGGATTTTTATTGGGGTGCATATTTAATTGCAGGAGTTAACGGTATTATTGCGTTTTTATTGGCGCTTGTTAATTATTTAAAATTGGACGCCACATCTGAAGCTCATAAAATAGCAGCACATCAATATGATAAATTACAAACATCAATTGAGTTTTTGTCAGGAACCACATTACTTTTTGAAAAAGATGACAAAGTTATAAAGGATAAAATTACAGATACTGAAAAAAAAATAAACGAAATCAAAGAGGCAAACCAATTTATAATACCAAAACAAATAAGAACAAGATATCCTATTATGTATAATACAAATGTATTTTTAATTATTAAAAAGATTGAAGATATTCGCAAAAGAAAAATAAATAAATTAAAAGAAATAAAAAATAAAAAGAATTATTTAAAAGCTGTTTTAACTGCAAATAAACAAAAAGAAAAGACCAAAGATATTAAACACCGTATTAAAAAATTAGAAGAAGATATTAATGAATTAATTGATGAAAAAGAATATCAAATAACAATTTTACTTAAATTAAAATCATCATTTTCAATTATTGACCAAATGTTTTTGAGGGAAATGGAAAATGCAGAAAAAATAAAGAAAATGTGGTTTAGAAGATGGTTTTGTGGTTCTTTTGGTATTAAAGATGAAATAACGGATCCACGACAAATTAGTACATTTGTAGAATCAGTAATGGATCCTTTTGGAAAAGAAGATAATGATTTTGATGAATATAAAAAATATAGTGAATTATTGAAAACTCAAACACAGGAAAAATTTAATGCTTTTAAAGATGAAATTTTAAACGCAGAGAGAATAAGATTTCAAAAATTAAATGAAGAAATTAAAAATACAAAATATAGATTAGATAACAATATAAATAATACAAATGCAATGTTTATGAAAATATATGATCGTATGGAAAAAGGTGAAATAAATAGAAGAGAACAACTTGAATTATCTGAAGAAAGTGTATTTAACTTGAAAAGATTTCCTGATATAGGTATTGTAAGATTATTTGGTAGAAAAAACACTGACACAGAAAATATAAATTTAGAAATGACAGAACAACAAAAACAGCATAATTCCGATTCAGACCAAGAAATAGATGAAAAAGCAAGCCAAGAAACCGATTTTGCAAATTATAGAACAAATGTGGATGTTGTATCTTATTCTGAAAAGAAGTAATTTAATAAGTATTTAAAAATAAATACGTATTAAAATGTTCTTACCTTGAATCGAACAAGGGACTCGTTGGTGTTAGCAACGTGTGATAGCCGTTTCACCATAAGAACTAAGTATCTCCACTACCTGAATCGAACAGGTGACAACTCGATTACAATGCCAAAATAAATTGGCTTACAACTACAGTCGAGCGCTCTACCAACTGAGCTAAGTAGAGATAATACAGTTAGGTGGGGGTTAAAATTTTCGACATAAAAAGAAGTTTTATTTAAAATTGCTGTAACCTAACTACAATATATACTATATATTTGTCTTTAAGTTGTTTTAAGGCAAATATTATATATTAATAAAATAGCTTAAAGACGGCGCATCTAACCAAAACGCATCATTCGCAAATTATTTTTGGTGGCTCGAATATTTGCAGGATTTTTACCATTATTTGCATTTTCATAACCTTGATTTGTTGTAAACATTAATTTAGTTGATTTAATTTCAGCAATTCTTTTTCTCTCTTCTTGTTGTTTTAACCTTAATTCATAAACCATTTGTCTGTATTCTTCCATTGTTTTTGGAACTAATATTTCTGGTTCTGGTTTATATGCGTCTACATAATCCTTAAAATATTTATTGTAAATAAAACTATGTTTTACAGCTGGATCAATATGTGCTTCAATTTGATTTTTTACATTGTATTGTGGCAAAGGATTTGGATTATATTGTGGCAAAGGATTTGAATTATATTGTGGCATAGGATTTGGATTATATTGTGGTGCAGAATTGTATTCTAAATAGTGTTCTTCTACTACTGGTTGTTGCATTTTTTGAAGAACACCATTTTTACCAACTACTAAATTCATATTTGAGAGAATATCATTAAATGACACCTTCTTTTTTTTCTCTGTTTTTGGTTGTTCCCAATACTTAGTATAGTCTTCGTTTTCTAAATTATTACTATTATTTAAATCATCATATTCTGTAAAATTTAGATTCATATTATATATAATATTTTTTAAAATTACAAATTTTACATATTAAATAAAATAAAATATGTTTTTAATATAAATATGCTTAATACTTATGTTAAAAATAGAGGAGCAACGCAAATGCTAATTAGAAATAATAATACAAATAAATTTAACGAAATACAATGGGATGCTGATTATGATGGAGAATCAGCTCATATTTCTCTCAATTCTACAATTAACGGACGCACAAATCATTATAATATTGAACTTGATAATGAAGATTTAGCTAATTTATTAAATATTCCAAGTGTAAATATACCAATTGACAAACGTCTTAAAATGGATTTACGCGGTTATAATCAAGATATGTATAGAATTGAATTACCTAAAAGAACTAATACCATTGAAAATTTAATTGAATCAATGAGAGAACCTAGTGGATATCTCTCAAGTCCTTTACCAAATGAAGAATTATTGGTTCCTATTACACTTAATGAAAAATCATCACCAAGAAAACAAAAAAAAACACATAAAACATACAAGGTTTATAAAAAAAGGAAATCTTCTGCAAGTAAAACAAAAACTAGCTCAAAAACCAAATACCAAAGATTATAAATCAATGTTTTAAATTTAAAAATTTTTATTTAAACCTTAATATATATAAATGTCATTTAGAAGATTTGGAGGATTACAATATGCTGCAAAATATAATATAGTTTCTAGTAATTTTAATACATCTAATAATTTAAGTGTTACAGATGAAATTGGACAAAGCAATTCATTAATAAATTCATTAAGTGTATTAGGAGCAACAGGACCTACAGGATTACAAGGACAACAGGGCGTTACAGGACCATCACAAGGTATTAAAGGCGATACAGGGCCACAAGGATTAACTGGAATGCAAGGACCTACTGGAATTCAAGGAAATACAGGACCACAAGGATTAACTGGAATGCAAGGATTAACAGGACCACAAGGATTAACAGGACCACAAGGATTAACAGGACCACAAGGACATACTGGAATGCAAGGATTAACAGGACCACAAGGATTAACAGGACCACAGGGATTAACTGGACCACAAGGACCTACTGGAATTCAAGGAAATACAGGACCACAAGGATTAACAGGAATGCAAGGAAATACAGGACCACAAGGATTAACAGGACCACAAGGAAATACTGGACCACAAGGAAATACAGGAATGCAAGGAAATACAGGACCACAAGGACATACTGGAATGCAAGGAAATACAGGACCACAAGGATATACAGGACCACAAGGATTAACAGGACCACAAGGACATACTGGAATGCAAGGATATACAGGACCACAAGGATTAACAGGACCACAAGGATTAACAGGACCAACCGGAATTTCACAATGGATTCAAACAGGAAATAATATATATTATTTTAATGGTAATGTTGGTATAAAAATGACAAATCCAACAACAGCTTTAGATGTAAACGGTCAAGTAACAGCAACAAGTTTTAATTCATTATCAGACTATCGAATTAAACAAAATATAGTAGAATTAGATTTTAAAGATAATGTAGATAAATTAAGACCTGTAAGATATTTTAATACTCAAGTAAATAAAGATGATATTGGATTAATAGCACATGAAGTTCAAATGATATATCCAGAACTTGTTAATGGTGAATATAATGGTAAAACTAACCAAAGTCTTAATTATATTGGTTTAATACCAATACTTATAAATGAAGTTAAGATGTTAAAAAAAGAGCTATTTGATTTAAAAAAGGAATTTTGTAATAAATAAAAAATTGATAATAATAAAAATATTAATATTATATGCATTATAATATTTATAATGACGACTACACCAAAGTTACATTCTATTTTATCTGAGTTTAATAGTCATCCTCGTGATTCAAATATTAAATTTTATGAAAAAGATCACAAATATGTTATTCTCTCTGAGCCAGGTGTAAAATATACATCAGTCACTACTTGGAATCACGAACATTTTCCAAAATTTAACGCTGATGAAATTATTGATAATATGATGAAAAGTAAAGGCTGGAAAGAGGGTCATAAATATTGGGGTCTTACACCAGAGCAAATTAAAGCACAATGGAATACAAATAGAGATAATGTTGCTGGCGCAGGAACGGATATGCATTATGAGATTGAATGCTTTCATAATAATCCATATTTATCAAAGGGTTATACAAATAAAGAATTGTATGATCTTTACAATATAAATAATACAACTACTAAATCTTCAGTATTATGTGTTGGTAGTTTTGTTGAAGTTAATTATAAAGGGCGCGGTAAATGGTATACTGGAGAAATAGTTGGAAAGGATAATAATAGTTTCTATGATATTTGTTATGAAGACGGTGATTATGAATCAGGTGTTCCTGAAGATATGATTCGCTCATTAGAAAAAGTATCGTTAACAACTACAAAGCCAATTGAATGGCAATACTTTATTAATTTTGTTAAAGACCATCCACACTTAAAACCGTATAGAACTGAATGGACTGTATGGCACGAAGATGTAAAAATTTCTGGTTCAATTGATATGATATATGAAAATCCTGATGGAACACTTTCAATTTATGATTGGAAACGAGCTAAAAATATTACAAGGATTAACCAATTCAATAAATTTGCATTACCGCCGCAAATTTGCCATTTACCAGATTCAAACTTTTGGCATTATGCGCTTCAATTAAATACATATAAAGCAATTTTAGAACAAAAATATGGTAAAGTTATTAAGGATTTGTTTTTAGTTAGATTGCATCCAGATGCGGAAGAGAAAAACTATGAACTAATTCAATTACCTGACCTTTCAGTTGAAATTAAGGATTTGTTTGAAGAGAGAAAAAGGCAATTATCAAAATAAGTTTAAAACAATATAAAACTATAGTAATATAATTATAATAAATCAATGAACATTGAAAACATATTTATAGCAATATTTTTTTTATGGCACTTTAGAACTTATGGACCTATTACAAACTTTTATGTATTATTTCAAAAGTTGTATTTTTTATTAGAAGAATATTATGAAAAATCTCAGAATAAAGAATTAGAAAAAAATACCAAAAGTATAGAAGTAGTAAAAGAACCCATAATTGAAAAAAAGAAAGAAATTAAATATGAAGACAAATATCTTGAAGAAATTAGAAAAATATCAAAAGATTATCAATTTACAGAAGAAGAAAACTTAGTAAAACAAAAAAAGTTTGATCAGGTATTTAATAATCTTCTTAAAAAATATAGAGAAAAATTAGCTGAATGCATTACAAAGGTAAAAAATTTATCTTTAAAAATTGAAGAATATAAGAAAACCGATGATGTATTTTGTCTTATAAATGAAAGTGATGAAGAAGATGATATGGATTTATCTTTATGTGTGACAAAACAAGATGTTATTACAAAGTTAGAAAAAGAATTAGAATTGGCTGAAGATGAAGAAGTTGAATACAGAATGTTGCTTGAATCAGATAATGAATACACCGAAATTAAAAAGGAATCAAATGAAATAGTATATGAGTTTATGGTTCAAGAACGTTTAAATAAATTAAATGGTTGTTATACTATGGAACATACACCACAAGGAAATGTTATAATGACTTATGATTTGTCTAAAAACTCTTTTAAGTATTATAGTGATAATACAATTCCATATAGATATTTAGAAACAGTTGCAAGAAAATATATAAAACAATTTAATTGTCGTCCTATTTATGTTGACATGGAAGAAGAACTTAAATTGGCAGAAGAAAGGTGGACTTTGGAGAGAGAGAAAGAAGAAAAAGAAAAAGCTGAAAAAGAACTATTAAAACAAAAACAAGAACTTGAAAAAAATAAACATTCAAAACCAGTTGAAGAAAAGAAAAATGTATTTGCCAAATTTAAAAGTTATAATAAAGAAGCAGGAACAGGAAAAGTTAATTCAGCAGCACCACCCAAAAATAGCATTCCTAACCAAACACTAAATGAAAAACAGGCAAATGAAAAGGTGTTATTAAAAGAAAAAGCAAATAGATATACATATGAAGGAAAAATTGTCAACTTTAGTTTTATTAAAAAGGTAAGTAGAAAAATTGTTGACAAAAAATATGCGATGTCATTTGCCGACTTTAAAAAAATGCAAAAAGATAAAAAATAAAAATTTAAAAACTGATTATTATATATAGTAATGAATAATATAAATATAGAAAATCAAAGTCTTCAAGAGTTGCAAAAAATGAAAGACGAGAGAATGGCAAAAAGTAAAGGTATATTAGATAATATTGAAAATTCAGCAAAAGGTATTGCTGTTAATGCTTTAGAAAGTGTTGGAAATAAACTTGGTGTTAATATTGAAGACCCTCAAAGTGTTAATAATGCACTTAATAATATAAAAAAAGCGGTAACAGATCCTGAAAATATAAAAAAAACAACAGAAATTTTAAAAGGTTTAGCGCAAAATGCTGCGGTTTATTATAAAGCTGTTGAACCACTTGTTAATCCTATGGCAGATAAAATGTTGGAAGTAGGTGCAAAAACCGCAGAAAAAATGGGAGAAACCGCAACAGTAATTGCTAGTAATGCTGTAAAGGAAATACCTGGAGTTGGTTTAGCATATGCTTTAGTTCAAGATGCGTCAAAATTGGGAGAAGCAGCTAGCGCTGCCACAAATGCTTTTGCAGAACTTACAACAACCGCATCAGATAGCGCAGTAGTATTTAAAAAAAATTTAGAAAAGTTAAAGGCTGAAAAAGCGGCAATTGAAGCAAGAACAAAAGAGTCCTTAAATCAATTTCAAAATCCTATGCAAAATTTAAATAACAATACGCTTGTTGGTGGTAAGAGAAAGAGTTATAAAAGAAGAATTAATAAACGTTCGAATAAAACTAAGAAAAGATATATAAGAAGATAATTACTTTTTCGAATTTTTCCAATCCTTAAATCCATTACTTCTACAAACATCAAAAGAACTACCCAAATGATTGAATGCAATAATATAAGCTTGTTTATGTATATCGTCCATTTCACTTAAGTAGTCATAAATTTCCTTCTGTTTTTCTTGTGAATATTTTTTAACATTATCCGAAATTGGTAAATTTAATACTGTAAAGTCAAAGTCCATTGTAATTATTAATAATTTATTCTTAAATTATTAATAAATAAATCAATTTTATTAAATTAGATTAATTATTATAAGTAACAAAGCATATTAATTTATTACCAAAATTTGTATCAAATCGTATTTCACTTTCATTAAACATTTTTGTTATACTTGTATCTACTGTATAACCATTTGAAACCAAAAAAGAAATAAGTGTTGGCACTTCATCTACTGTCATTAAATTGTCGCCATTATAGCAACCATTATTACATCCATCTAAAGACATAAGTGCGTAGCCGCATTGTTTAATTTTATTACATGGCGCATCTTGTTTAAACTCACTTAATCTGGGAAATTGAATAAATCGCACTAATTCGGCTAAAGGTCCTTGAGGTGGAAGATTTAATGTTATGATATTTTTATAACATTTATTGAAACGATCCAAATAAGGTTGGCTAAAGAGAGAAACGGTTTTTGCTTCTGTTATTTCCTTAAATGCTGCAACTGCGGAATTTTGTTGTTGCGCTGGAATATTATTATTCATTTGCATTTTTACTCTTTTATAGCCATTACTTTGATAATTTGCATTTATACCATTGATAAACTTATACATATAATAAAGTGTAATAAAAAATAAAAAAATTTTTATAACTTGGTATTTCTTTAAATTATTATTTTATATATTTTAAATTTCTATTTAAAGCAAAACGCGGTTTAAAACACAGTTGGACATTTGGTTAAATGTCGCCGCCTCTTGTCAGCGTAACATTGGCGCAAGTTGCTAGCAATGGATGGTCCTCATCGTCCGAGTCATATTCCTCTTGTTTTGTGTCATTAAGTCCAATCATTTTTCTAACATATTCCGATAAACTTATGTTGTTGCCGTTCTTAACATACTCATTATATGCTCTTATACTAATTTTATCATTTCCAGAGCATAACTCTGCTACATTATTTTCAGCATTATATTCAGGCTCTTCTATAACAGCCATTCTTGCCAACTTTGGCATCAGCATATTCTCAATTCTCTGCAATCGCTCTTCCAAGTTATCGCCTTGTCTAGTAGTGGGCCAGTATTTGTGCTTGTGTGTGTCCTTTGGATAGTCAACAATTGGCTCGCCTCTATTATTAAACTCAAACTCTCTTCCGTCCAAAATATCCATATGATTTTGAATAATTCCTGCCTGTGTTCTTTGGCAATAAATTCCGCCAATAATTTGCCTAATAACCGCATCAATATTGTCAAGACGCTCCTCCAATTTATCGCCTTGTCTAGTAGTAGGCCAAATATCGCATTTTACTTCGCCCGTCACCTTGCTTCCCTCATCAAGTTCAATGCCAAGCATTCCAATATGATAGTTAAGCGCCTCTCGTTGAGTGGTTTGGTTGAAAAGTCCTCCAAATAGCTGATAAACTTCATCTCTTACTCTCATTGTAGTATCAGTCAATTTCTCAATTTGCTTTTGCTGTGCTTCAATTAGCTTTTGCTGTGCTTCCACAATACGCTCCAAATGGCGACAATTATCCACAACTTGGTGAATATTCATCATTGTATTTTGAGCGGGATTCGTTGCCTTCAATAAAATCCAATATCCGTTCGTCTCATCGCGACCATTCAGAAGCAATCTATAACTTTCTCCATTCTTTATTCTATTTATAATGTAATCAGCGCTTTCATAGAAGAAATCAAAATGAACAAATGCTGACTTAACTGCAGTATCCTCGGCAATATTCTCAACGAAGCCTGGCTTCTTATCAATCGGAATAAAGTCAACACGACTTACAGCTCCAATGACGAAACTGCGAAACGCGTGTCTAATCTCATGCTCACAAGTGTTAATGCACATGCGGGGAATGTAAATACTCATCATAGTAGAATTCATTTTAACGATAATGTAACTGTTATTGTATATCTTTCTTTTATTGTATTTTAAGCATTTCAATTTTTTTTTAAATTAAAAATAAAATAAAATACATTTATTAATAAAGTTTAGTTTATTTAAATAAAAAATTGAATTTAAATATAAAATTAAATATAAATGTATAAATAGATAATGAATAAAGCCAAAAATAAATTAATTATAGAAGATGATAGTGATGATGAAACTACTAATATACAAAAAAAAGGATTAAATCGTAATACAATTGACAAATATTATACAAAAAAAGAAATAGTAAAAGTGTGTTTAAATAATATTAAAACAAATTTGTTAATTGATAAAAATAAAGATTTAATTATTGAACCAAGCGCAGGAAATGGTTCATTTATTGATGGGATTAAAGAAATAGCTAATAACTATTTATTTTATGATTTGGAACCTGAAAATAGTGAAATTATAAAACAAGATTATTTTGAATATGATTATACAAAAATAGAAAATAAATATAAAAATATACATGTTATAGGTAATCCACCTTTTGGACGTCAATCGTCTCTTGCAATTAAATTTATTAAAAAATCATGCGAATTTTGCAGTAGTATTTCATTTATATTACCAAAAAGTTTTAAAAAAGAAAGTTTAAAAAAGTCGTTTCCTTTAAATTTTCATCTTATATTTGAAATGGATATTCCTGAAAAGTCGTTTTTAGTTAATGGTGTTGAACATGATGTTCCTTGTGTATTTCAAATATGGGAGAAAAAAACAATTAATAGAATAGAAAATAACAAATTAGAGCCAATTGGGTTTATATTTGTTGAAAAATCTCAAAGTCCAGATATTTCATTTCAACGTGTTGGAGGAAAAGCAGGAAAAATAGATACAAATATAAATGAAAAAAGTATTCAATCTCATTATTTTATTAAATTTACAAATGGAAAATCAATAGCTGAAAATATAAGCAAATTATCTACAATTATTTATAATTTTAATAATACTGTGGGTCCAAAATCTATATCAAAACAAGAATTAATTAAAGAATATAATATAAAATTAAATTAGTTAGCTTTTCTTACTCTTGGACCTGATTCAATACTAGAAATTATTTCAAAATCTCTAATAACGGGTTCTGTATTTCTAGAAATAACAAATTCAGGATATTTTTCTAATAATTCGGTAATTTTTGGAATAGAACATTGAACTCTTCTTTGATTATGAGAATCCACCTTTGGTGAAATATTTATATTCATATTATATTCATCTTGCATTTTAATTTTACAATCTTTATATTTTTTCTTTATTTCATTCGAAACTTCGCCAGAAGGAATTGATTTTATATATTTGACATATCCTTCTAATACATATTTTGGAATTGAACCAAATAATATGTTTTTAAGTTTTTCATTATAATCTATTTCTATTATTTCTACTATGGTTTTTACATTACCTGTTTGTTTATATCGAATTAAAATTATAGTTAATTTTTTCGTTGTATCTAAATCATAAAACCTCAAAATATCTCCACAATCTATATTGTTATTTCCAGATGTTTTAATGGAAATATTTTCATTGGAATCAAACCTATTTTGTTCGCACGATATATCATATTTTGTTGTATCATTTATGCATGATGGTAAGCCAAAACCAACCCTTATCTGATTGTCCCAAAACAATCCATGAGCCTGGCTTTGTTTAAATTCGTTAATACTATGAGTAGTCATTTCTTTAATAAGATGTTATATTATTTAAATACTTAACAAATTTTACTTCAATTTTTTTTAAAATTGAAATAAAAATATATTAAATAAGATAAGACATATTATTAAAATGCTTATTTCTACTGCCTCAGCTATTATTATTATTGTTTATCACTTTGCGTCTACTATGGCGTTCTGTAATATGCACGCAGCATCTCAAACGCAAAAATATATGATGATGCATAGTCAGCCAAACACAAAAATACTTGTTAATCATATGATTGATAAATATTCCAAGACAAGCGGCGTACCAAGCTTTTATATTAAAGACTGTATTGAGAATAAAAAAAAGGCTATAAATGCTGCACAACCTAAGCCAAAACCAGCACCCTCTTTACGAGGAAATATAAAAAAAGGTTATAAATAATACATTTAATTAAATTAAATTATAATAAATACAAATATATACATTTTATCTCATTTGAAGCTCTCCATCATTCCATTGACCTTCATCTCTTTCATCATCAACAAAACGACCAATCCATGTTCTATTAGTATTACTACAATAATAAATTCCAAAACCCTGAAACTTACCTTCTACTAAGTTGCCTTTGCGATAGCAACCATTTCCATAGTAATACTCACCACATCCGTGCTGTTTTCCTTTCTTAAACTCGCCTTCATAATAAGGTTTAAATTTTTCATCCTCTCTTGTTATATCATAAGTTTGCTTACCTTTTCCGTGTATCAATCCATCCACAAAAGTGCCTTCAATAATGGAATGGTCGATTTTACCATCACCGAAAATTTCTTTTACACCTTGTCCGTTTGATAATCCACCAACCCATTCGCCTTTGTATCTGGAAGCACCATCCTCATCTAGAATATAATACCATTTATTAGGATCCTTTGGCTCATGACTGGTTTCTTCAGTCCAAACATCCCAGTTTTTACTCTTCTTACTCGGTTCTTTTTGAAGCATTTCTAATTTTTTTATATTCATTTCTATTAATTTACTAACATATTCAATCTCTCTAAATCTATCACTTGACATATTCGAGTTCATTCTGTTATTAGCTTATACAGTCGCAATGCTTATTACTTTGATGTTCTATAATCTTAAATGCCTTTCAACTTAACTTAAAAAAGTATTTCAATTTTTTTTTGCTTACTTGTAAAATAAGGGTTACTAAAAATTTATAAAGCGAATAAATAGCATAATAAAAATAAGGCCTTACGGCCAATAAACTTAAATTAAATTACACATAAATCAATAACAATATACATATTTATACATTTTATACATTTGGGTTATATGCACCCAATATTATTCTTACCTTTCCATAGATTTCGCCATCCAAACGCTCCAAAGCCTCGAGTTCGCTCTCAGGCATATTATATGCATCGTGCTGCTCCAATATCAGCTTGACCAAGTCCTCCATTCTCACACCGCGCTCGGTCAATTTTTCGGTCACATAAGCGGCAGAAGGCATAGGTTCCTGGTCTAACTCGTGATCGTTGGCGCGCTCTTCGGCAGCCTCCTCCAATTGCTGCTCATATTGTTCCTGAGCGATATCCTCCTCATCCTCTTCACCCATTAAGAAGCGGAAACCGCGCAATACATAATCGTCATAGGGCTCGTCAGATTCCTCTTCGTCCTCGTCATATTCAGACTCTTCGTCGTTCTGTTCCTCGGCCATAGCTGTGCGGCAATACGGGCACCCGAATCCGTTATGGGCTACTGAGGTCATAAGGCAGCTGGTATGGAAGCAGTGTCCGCACTCAGTGATGACCTTGTTAATGTCTCCAGTAATAAGCTCCATGCAGATAGGGCACTCGCAGCTCATTTTCTCAGTTATAGTCGTAGTCGTAATAGTTTAAACACTTGATGAAATATTTATTATGCTCTTCACTCACACGCAAAAAAGTATTTCAATTTTTTTTATTCTGAGCCATTTCTTAGTTTCACTAAAAATTTATAATCCTTCCACTTTTGCCCAAAGGGTAGTGGAGCAAAAGATATAATATTACTTATACTGTTATCTTAATTCACATATTATTTTTGCTCCACTACCCTTTGGGCAAAAGTGGAATATAAATTTTTAGTTCAATCAATAAATGGCTTATAATAAAAAAAATTGAAATACTTTTTCATATGTTATTTGGATGCATAAAGTATTAAAGTCTATTAAGTATAACTATTAACTAAGTATTAAGAATGTCCGCTATCGATCATAACATCAGTCTCTTCATTCCCCACGTCTATGCTAATATCACCAGCAGTCAGATCTTCGATATCTTCGATAACCAGCGCATTGGTGCTGTGCGTAATGTTGACCTGATTCCCAAGCAAGGTAGCGATGGTAAGCCCTATAATGCGGCCTATATACACTTTTACAAGTGGTATAACAATACCGCGGCTCGTAATTTCCAGGAGCGAGTTCTTGATCCCAAGCAGGAGGCTCGTATTGTGTATGATGATCCTTGGTATTGGATTGTGCTGGAGAACAAGGGTCGCAAGTCGGTTCCTGCTGAACGTAAGCCAACTATTGACCTGAATGCGTTTGGATATGATACACGAATTGATATTAAGAATCATAAGAAGGTTGCTGGTTTCGATTGCGGTCACACACCCGAGAAGGAACAGGCGAAGCCCACTAACTACATCAGTCCCAAGCAGTTTAAGGATATGGTTTTAGGTATTTGCAAGCCAAATAAGGACGAATATGACTATCCCAATGAGTATGCGAACGACGAAGAGTGGCTCAGATATGGCGACAACTTTCCTATTCCAGTTTCAGAGCAGGCTTATAAGGATCGTATGGAGATGGAGGCCTATATGGACGAGTTGGAGATGGAACGCGATATCGATGAGGCTTGCAAAAATACGCATAAAATGTCGGATGAGGAGTTTGGTAAGTTCTGTATTGCGATGCGTGTCGAAGTGGATGACGAGGATGTCGAGTTCAATTCATATTATGAACCTAAACCTCGCAACCCAGCCTATTGTGATGTAGATGGCTGCTGCAGTGATGATGAGTAATTTATATTTATATATATATTTATATTTGTATTTGTTTTATATTTGTAATTTAATTTAATGATATTTATAAGTCGGAGGCGACTATAAACACCTTTTTTTATTTACTTTTAAAATTGAAATACTTTTAATCAATATAACTAATAATATAACTCATAAATAGTATTAACATTATAATGTCCGCTCCTATTAATCACGACGTCGCAATCAAAAAGCCCTATAAGGCCGTTCAAGAATTACTTGAAACTCACTACATAAATACATCCGAGGAAAAGGATGACTACAAGCATATTACAAGCGATCTTGTAATTATTTTATATTCTCTCAGCAAAAAGGAAACCAAAGTTACCATATCATTTCCCTGCAAAACAACGTGTCCTTCTTGGGAAGATCAGCAAATCAATCGTTCAACTAACGATTTTAAGCAAAAAATGGCTAGAAATATTCAATCTGTTGTATGTAAAATATACAATATATTGAATAAAAAATATCACGAATCAAGCGATATTTATTTACAATGGAAAAATACATCAAGCGGGATATATTTTGTTTATCCTCAGTTTGTCTTTGAACTGACACATAACTTGCCTGGTAAGGACTTTCTACATGTTAACGGAGGGTTCAGTGCGAAAATTAACTTGAATATATACGATAAAACCTTGTATAACAAGGTTGGTATCACAAGAAATGAATACTTCTTCTATGAAGTGAAAATGGAATTCGATGGAGTAAAGACGGAAACTGGTGTAAATATAACAAATTCAAACTATTATCAATCGCATAATCAAGTTATGCAATTATTACCCGAATATGTCGATAAATTTGGCGAATGGTTAAATAAGTCCTGCGCCACTGGAGAGAATAAAAATAGTATGTTGTGCGATTTCATAACTCATATTGTGGAAATAATGAAGTATAACAATTAAAAAATAGTATATTGTATTTTGTTTTGTAATTAATTAATTAAATATATAAATTTTTTCATTTATTTTTCTTTCTCCATCAATTCCCTTTTATATTCTTCCTCTCCATGCTTCGCAATAAACTGCATAGTTCTCATAGTAAATCCAAACGATGCGCCCGAGTGTCCGCCATATCCAAGTTCTTCCATTTTATTATAAATTCTTGACACTCTTGGATCACTTGAAAACATAAAACTCTCAATATCTTCCTTAACAAAGTCCCATAATTCTGTATTATTAATTGCTTGCCACGCATTTACCAACATTTCTCTCGTCCATACATCTTTAACATAAGCAAACTCGCCAGGAGTAGCAATAGTAGTGGTCTCATTAAAAGCGCTCATTTCTTATAATATATAGTATTTTATGCATTTGTATAATTAATAAATTAGTAATTCAATTTTTTTAATATTTAAAAATATATATAATGGATAAAACAAAGAAAAATAAAGGTAAATTAATTATAGAATCGTCATCATCATCGTCATCAAAAAAATCCAGTACAAGGACTAAAAAAGCAACAACAGGTAAAAAAAAGAAATTATTAATTGTAGAATCGTCATCATCGTCAACTTCGTCACCAACTTCTTCGGCTATAAAAGAAAAAATTGAATTACTTAATCCGGATTATAAGAAAGGTATTCAAACAGATTTAAAGATATATCAAGATACTAATCAAATGAGCAAACAAATTGTTAGTGGAAGATTAAACGAAAAATTTATTGAGTTGATGGAGCAACTCGCAGATATAATGTTAAAGCAAGGTGAACCTTTTAGAGCTCGCGCTTATCAAAAAGCCCAGGAAACCATTATGGCATTTCCCGCTGATATTTTGAGCCCTGAGCAGTTAAAAGGACAACCTGGAATTGGTGCAACTATTATGGAGAAATTAAATGAGTATATGGAAACTGGAACATTAAAAGTGTTAGAAAGAGAGAAGCATAATCCCGTCAATATTTTGGCGGAAGTTTACGGAATTGGCCCCAAGAAAGCAAAGGAATTAGTTGATAATGGCATTACTTCAATTGAGCAGTTAAGAGCAAATCAGGATTTATTGAACGATATACAAAAGGTCGGCTTGCAATACTATGAAGATGTTTTGAAGCGAATTCCTCGCTCAGAAATAGACGAATATGCGGCTTTATTTGAGGCCGATTTTAAGAAGGTTGCGACGGCTAATTCGCGCTTTGAAATCGTCGGTTCTTATCGTCGTGGCGCCCAAAGTAGCGGCGACATTGACGTCATAATTACAAGCGATTCTGCCAAAGTATTTACAAATTTTATTGACTCATTAATAAAAAAGAAGGTCATTTTAGAGGTTCTCTCTAGAGGCCCAAGTAAATGTCTTGTTATGGCAAAGATTCCCTCATCTGATTCAGTGCGCCGTGTTGATTTCTTATATACTAGTTTGGAAGAGTTTCCTTTTGCGATCCTTTACTTTACTGGAAGTAAGATTTTCAACACTGTTATGCGTCATATTGCGTTAGAAAAGGGGTTTACTATGAACGAGCACGGTATCAATAAAATGGAAGGAAAGAAAAAGGGGGAAAAGGTAAATCATGTTTTCAGAGAAGAAAAGGATATTTTCGATTTCTTAGGATTGGAATATAAGGCTCCTAATGAGAGAACGGATGGAAGAGCGGTTGTTATGAAGAAGGTAAAACCTCAGCTAGTTATTGAATCAGATTCGGATAGTGAATCAGAGGAGTTTGTTATGCAAAAAAAGCCTGTTGCTGTTAAAAAGCCAACTCTTATTATTGAGGAGTCTAGCGAGGACTTAAATCAATCTATTATTGATATTGCAAATGACTTTAAGAAAAATGGAATTTCTGTATTAAACGGATTAAATGAGAATCAATTATCTAGTATATTGAGAGAAGCTAACAAAGCTTATTACAATCAAACTCCTTTTATGACCGATAACGAATACGATATTGTCAAGGAATATATTGAGGCAAAGTATCCAAGTAATCAAGCAATTGTTGAAATTGGCGCGCAAGTAGAGCGTAATAAGGTTGCACTTCCTTATCCTATGGGTTCAATGGATAAGATTAAGCCCGATACTAATGCGTTAAGCAATTGGTCCGCAAAGTATAAGGGACCTTACCTATTATCGTGTAAGTTAGATGGTGTAAGTGGCTTGTATACTACCGAAGGAGCAGAACCCAAGTTATATACTAGAGGTGATGGACTTGTTGGCCAAGATGTCAGCCATCTTATTCCTTATTTGCGCTTACCTAAGACTAAGGGTATTGTAATTCGTGGTGAGTTCATTATTCCCAAGGCGGTATTTGATGCCAAATATAAGACAAAATTTGCCAATCCTAGAAATATGGTTGCTGGAATTGTAAATCATAAGACGATGAATGAAGCCGTTCACGACTTGCATTTTGTTGCTTATGAGGTAATTAAGCCAAATAAGAAGCCTTCTGAGCAAATGCAAATCCTTTCTACTTTGGATGTTGAGGTTGTTTTATGGAGATTAGAGAGAAAATTATCTAATGAAATGCTATCTGAAATATTGGTGGATTGGCGTAAGAATTATGCATATGAAATTGATGGTGTTATTGTTGCAAATGATTCCGAGTATGAGAAGAAGGCTGGTAACCCAGAACATGCGTTTGCTTTCAAGATGGTTTTATCCGACCAAATTGCCGAAGCAAAGGTCGTTGATGTTATTTGGGCTGCAAGTAAAGACGGATACTTAAAGCCTCGTGTTCAAATTGAGCCCATAAATTTAGGTGGAGTTCGTATTGAGTTTGCCACTGGTTTCAATGGTGCGTTTATTCAAGATAATAAAATTGGAGTTGGTGCTTTAATCGAGCTAATTCGTAGTGGCGATGTTATTCCTTATATTCGCAAAGTTACTATGCCTGCAGAAGTAGCCAAAATGCCTTTAGTGCCTTATAAATGGAACGATACTCATGTAGATGTTATGTTGGAAGATATTGAATCGGACGAAAGTGTTAAGGAAAAGGTGCTAACTGGTTTCTTTAGAGGTATTGGCGTTGAAGGCTTAAGTGCTGGAAATATGGCTCGTATTATTGAAGCGGGTTATGATACTATTCCTGAGATTTTACGTATGGATGTAAGCGACTTCTTAGAAGTGGAAGGATTTAAGGAGAAAATGGCAACTAAATTGCACGACGGTATTGCAGAGAAAGTGGAAGCAGCGTCTTTAATTACAATTATGTCAGCTTCTAATATATTTGGTCGCGGATTTAGTAAAATAAAGTTGGAGCTAATTATGGATGCTTATCCTACTGTTCTTTTAACAAAGGAGTCAGATTCACAGAAAGTTGCCAAAATTACGCAAATTAAAGGAATGGCTGAAAAATCTGCTGAAGCATTTGTTGAGAAAATTCCTGACTTTATTCAGTTTATTAAGGATGCAGGACTTGTTAAAAAGTTGGCGCCCGAGAAAAAGAAGGAAGTTGATGCAGGACACCCTTTATTTGGAAAATCAATTGTTATGACTGGATTCAGAGATGCGGATTTGCAAGAGAAAATCAAAAATGTAGGAGCAAAAGTTGGTTCAAGTGTATCTAAAAATACTTTCATCCTTCTAGTAAAGAATTCCCCGGAGGGAGAAGACACTGGTAAAGCAGCGGAGGCCAAGAAACTTGGCATTCAAATAATGACACCAAAACAATTCATTGAAAAATACTTTTAAAACTTATTTAGCATTAAAAATTTGAATTAAATATATAAAAAAATGTAATAAAAACTTTTTTTATATATTAAGTATAAAAGATGTTTAGATTTCTTTTCTTATTAGCTTCTTTGTTTTATGTTGCATCCTCTGAGGGTTTACGTGGTGATATGTCAAACTTTTTAAATGAGTCTGATGAATGGAAACAATTCTCTAATTTCCAAGAAAGATTTGCCAAGAAATATGGTAGTATTGAGGAAATGGAAAATCGTTTCCAAATTTTCCGCACCAATCTTCGTAATATTGTAATTCATAACTTGGATCGCAGTCAAAATTTTACTATGGGTGTTAATCAATTTACTGATTTGACTCCTGAGGAATTTAAGGCTCAATACACTGGTGGTGTTAAGGCAATTGTTGGCGGAACAACTTGTGGTTCTTATTCTAGTTCCGCATCTGGCGCTCCTGCTTCTATCGATTGGCGCACTAAAGGTGCTGTAACTTCTGTTAAAGACCAAGGTCAATGTGGCTCTTGCTGGACTTTTTCTTCTACTGGTGCCGTTGAAGGTGCTTGGGCTATTGCCAAGGGACAACTTATTGACTTCTCTGAAGAACAACTTGTTGAATGTGCTGGTATTAAATATGGTAGTATGGGTTGCAATGGTGGCAGCATGGAAGGTGCGTTTAACTACATTATTGCTAACGGACAATGCACTGCTGCTTCTTATCCTTATACTTCTGGAACAGGACAATCTGGCTCTTGTAAATCTTGCTCCGCCGTTGCTCACTTATCATCTTGCTCTGATGTTAAACCTAACGACCAAATTTCCTTAAAGGGTGCAATTGCTAGACAACCTGTTTCTGTTGCAATTGAAGCAGATACTCGTTATTTCCAATCTTATTCTGGAGGTGTTCTTACATCATCTAGCTGTGGAACTAATTTAGACCACGGTGTTTTGGCAGTTGGTTATGGCACTGAAAATGGTATTGATTACTGGCTTGTTAAGAACTCATGGGGAACTAGTTGGGGTGATAATGGATATGTAAAGATTGCTCGTTCATCTTCTACCAATGACCCTGGTATTTGTGGAATCGCAAAACAACCCAGTTTTCCTACTGTTTAAATTCCATAAAACCCATCACTATAATGAATATTTATTTTATTATCAATAATTACAATATGAAATCCTTGAGCGTTTCCATAATCATCAATAGAATAAAGTAATATATCAATATTATTTAATTCATATAAATATTTCCAATCATTAATTATTTTTGTTATAATATTTTCGTCGCATTTACATTTTACCAAATTTTTACCATTATAAGTTACTGCAGGACAGCAATAATAATTTAAATTTTTATAATTAATCTTACAAGACTTATCATTATTACATTTACAAACGTAATTTGTATATTTATCCACTGACTCGTATGGTAATTTTGTCGCACATCTAATATTATGATGCATACTTGTTTTTACATTCTTATTTTTTATCCAAAAACTTGTATCATCATATTCATCATCATCACTCGCTTCTTCACTCTCTTCTTCATTTTCTTCTTCATTTTCTTCTTTATTGTATTCATCATCACTCTCTTCTTCATATTCTTCAATATCTTCTTCCCCATAATCTGAAGCACTTACATCAGTTATAAAATTAATATCTTTTGGTAAAGATATTAGGTTATTTGTATTAAATAATGAATTTTTTAATTTTGATTTTTGAATTCTATAAGACATATACGGTTGTTTAATAAGAGTTTCATTAAAACAACTAATATTTTCGTATTCTTCTTCGTTATCAAATAAATATGACATATTTTCGTTAATACTTTTTAACTATCAATTAAAAAGTATTTCAATTTTTTTTTATAAATTTACCTTTCTTGTTTTTCTTTTTCTCATTGTATATTTTCTTTTACGTTTTGTTCTTTTTTTTCTTCCGCCTTTTGCGTTTGGTATTTCTTCTAATATATCATTCAAATTTTTCCAAATAACTATTTCTGTTGGTCCTTCTAATTCTTCTACTGGATACTTGCTATTACCTTGTAATTGTGTTTCATCTATAATTGTTCCATCATAATCGTTACCAAAAATTTCTTTTACTTTTTCGTGATATTTTGTATTATATGTTAATCCAGAATATTGTTCGTTCGGATCCATATATGTATTTGCATTTGGATCTATTTTTAATATTTCTTTTTCTATTTCTTCTCTAACATTTGCATTTCCAATATCTAATAATTTCGGTTCTCTCTTAAATCTATAAGATTTAACTATATTACCATATGAATCAGCACCATAATTATTATTTAACGCAAACCATTGTAATCTATTCAATGCATCCATTTCTTTTAATGTTCTATTCTTATTTGAGCGTTTATATATTATAGATGGATATCTTATATTTGAATTTAAATTCATACTTATATTATATTCCTATAAAAAACTCTTAGTTTTTGCAATCCATTTATCAATATTTAATAAATCTTCGTGTAAATTAGATATTTTCGCAAATATTTCCTTATAAATTTTCATATCTTCTTCAATTATTTTACTCAGTTTTCTCTCTGAACTAAATAATTTAAACTTTTCTTTTTCCTTTTTTAACTGAGCTTCATTTTCTTTTATTTTAGAAGTTAACTTGGTTGATATTTCTATTAATTTATTCAGTTCCAAATTTTTTTCTGCTTTTTCTGCTTCAAAATCCGCAATATTTTGATGTAATTTTTGTATATATTCTCTCTGATAATCTTCTTGCGACTTCTTTAAGGACTGAATAATACTAACACTTTCTTCTGTTTCTTCACTATTACTTAATGATTGACCTATCATTATAAAAACTCGTGCATCAAATTCATTTAAATTATCATTACTTGAACTAGGTGTTATCATAACTAATATAAAAAAATATTAAATTTTATATTAAATAAACGTCTAAGCTTCGCTTAGAATTCAAATTCATATTCAACAAGCGACTTCATATCAGTCTTCATTCTTGTATACATTGCGCTTCTTGCCTTTGCAAAACACGTTTCTTGTTTAAATTCAACATTTAAAATTTTTAAACTAGTTTTATCACATAAAATTGAAAACGCATCATTTGTTCTTATTTCGTCTTTCTTTGTTTGCTTCCAATCACAAAATGCTTTAAATATTTTCATATGCACTTTATTCAAAAACTTAACATAACGTTCTTTAGATAGCTCTACCCACATATTGGTATCATCCACAGTCGTATAAATATAAAATATATTCTGTTTTTGTATAAAGGCAAATATTGGATTTTCAGTTTCATTATAGTTATAAATATTTCGCGAAAATACTTCATTCATTACGTCATAAAACGAATTATGTAATAAAAACTCAATATCTTCTGTTTGTACGATTATTTTATCAAGTAAATTATCAAATGTAATATTTGGCTTTATACTTGCATTTAACCATTCCAAAACATTAATTTTCTTCTTCTTTTTTGCAACCCATTTATTCATTTCTTCCATTTTTTCTTCTAATTTATTATATTTTTGTCCTAATTCAAGAAGCATTTGATACATTTTTCGCTGAGATGGAATAGGCTCATCGTCTTCAATAATAAGCGGTCCTACTTTTTTACTTTTATGCAAAAGTTCGCATAAATCAACATGTTTATTTAAGGTTTCCCTTTTTTTATACGTTTTACCACAGTGTATACAACATTGCGCTGGTTGTTTTATTCGATTTGGTATTTCAGTTAACATATAAATATTATTTATAATTTATTCTTTTTCTAATAAATTATATCAATTTTAAATAAAAAATAAAAATATTATAATAGCATTTAATATATATAATGTTTACATTTAATAAAACAGCAATAGTATATAACGAACCCAATAAAATTGTTGGATTACCTCCTTATTATTATAGATTACGTAGTTGTGATACTAATTTAAATGGAAATACACCTGCAGATCAATATCAAAAGCAAAAACTTATTCAGAAAACGGTGCGTGTTCCTGCTTCTCTCTATACTGCAAATTTAGGACCCTTAACAGCTTATAAAAAACCCACTGCAGCAACTGAAAATGTTTGTTGGAATCAAATGAGTGATAGACCTTTTCCAAGTGTTCAAAGAGTTACTGTTCCTACTGGCTCAAATAATAGCTTAAATAGTCGCCGTCATTCTGTTACATCTAGTAGACCTGGTTGTCAAACTCCTGGTGGTAAGGGTTGCGATATTAAACATAATTCTTATGATCGTTATTTAAATAGATTAAAGGGTAAAGGTCCTTTAAGACGCGGTTTTGTTCCACCTACATTTGGTGGGCCAATTCCATTTAATCCTGCTTTCCCAGTTTATGGTGGTAAAACAGTGAAAACAAGTATTATTGATGATTGTGGTTGTCCTGTTGGTGCTAATCAAGAGGTGCAAAATGAGCGTATTTATAATGATCCATTATATCAACCCGTTCCAGAAGTTCCTTATGCGTTTAATGTTGGTTCTTATGTTTATGCAATACAAACTGGAAATAACTTTTATACAAGAGCAATTGTTACAGATGTAAGTGGTAATACTTATACGATTCAATTTGATAATGGAACAATACAAACTGCCACAATAGATCAACTTAAAATATATTTCCCTTGTAATTGTGGAACAACCATAAATGGTGTTACATATACTTCAGGTGAATTTATTACAATTGGAATACAAGATCAAGTTCAATGCACCTTTCCAGCAAGTTTATTATTATAAATAAAAGTATTTTAGAAAATAATTAAAATATTTGTATTATTTATAATATGCCACAAAAAATTAATATGTTTATTTCTAATGGTAATGTTGCACCAAGAACTAATCCTGTTCCTGCGGTTAGTTATGCCAATTTAGCAGTTGCACCAACTACAACTAACGTTGTTGCTCCTTCAACTCTTAGCTCTTCTATGATTGGTCGCATTCACAGTATTAAACCCGGATGCGGTTCTTGCGGTAGAAAATAAAAATTTTGTATAATATATTATTTAATATAAGTATAATATATTATAATGTTAGCCTCTCTAGCTTTTAGTTATCCTACTCCTTATCCATCCAATCGTTTAAATAAGGCGACAAATTTTAAAACTATGTTTGATACCACATTGCTTCCTTATAATCAAATTTATAATGGTTGCTCTAGTAATTTTTGCTATACAACAAGTAAAGGAACTTTTATATATAAACCACACGCAGATGTAGGTATGGTTGGTAGAACTTCTGCTGGTTATTTAGCACAAAGAAAGCGTATGTAAATATTATTTATTTAGAGTATTTATATGCACAAATTGCTGTTGAAAAAATACCTGAAAGTAATAAAACTATTGTAGTAAATTCTCTTTTAGCATTATAATTATTACCATATTTATTCATATCTAAATTTGTATGTAAAATTAATCCCCACATACTAGTAATTACAATAATATCATATGTACTTCTTCTAATTAATTCATTTGTTGATTCGCAGGACATCTGTTTAGTAGTTACAATATTTTTTTATATTTAAATACTTTCTATATATGTATTTAAATACATACAACTTAACTTGTTTTTCCAAGTATAGCCTGTAGTTTTTTAAACCAAGATGATTCTTTAAAAAAAGCAGACCACTCAGCAGTTATTAATAATATAAATCCAAAAAGATAAAGTAGAATTTTAGTTTCATAATCAATCAAGTTTTCTCGATTATATTTTGGATTAAACAAATAAATTATTAAACCTGCCATTAAAGCTTTAAAAATAAATTCCAGTTTTTCTCTCCAATAAAGTGCTTTAACATCTAATTCAGAACCTTCCTTTTTTGTATTTTTTAAATAAATATGTGTTATAACTGATATAATAAAACAAATTTTAATAAATATAATAAAATTTATATAAATATCTATTTTGTGCATTTAAAATAATATGAGATTATTTTATAATATTAATTTATTTTTATTAATATTATGAGTGGTTCAAATTTATTTAATAAAGGTGGAAGTGGTGGAATATCAATAAATGACGCATATCAATTTAATACATTTAGTACATATATTGTTAATGGTGGATTAAATACACATTTCTCTCCAATATGTATTTTTTGCTCTTCTAAAGATAGTAGATCTTTAACAAATGATGGTTCATTCAAACAATGTAATCGATGCAAAAAACAATTCAAGGCACGAATAAATTAAATTTTATTTGTATAATATAAATGGCTTGTTTATTAAGTTGCGCTATTTCAGCAATTTTTATAATTGGTATGATTTATTTTTATAATATGACCGGTCACAGTAAAATTGTTAAAATGTACAAAGAAAAAATGCCACCTGATCTACAAAAAAGATATGAAACTATTTCAAACGAGAGAATGCGTATAAGTTATCAAGGTTATACATTGGGATTCGTTCTTTCTCTCTTGGTTATATTTTATAATTATCGTTTTAAAGGAGCAAAACTAAGTAATACTTCTTTAGTTTGCACTGTTATTGCTGTCTCTTTTATTACAAATTATTTTCATTATATGCTTTCTCCAAAATCAGATTGGATGTTAAACCATATGAATTCACAAGATCAAGTTAAGGGTTGGTTATTAATGTATAGAGAGATGCAATTTAATTATCATGCTGGTTTAGCATTGGGAATTATTGCAGTTGGTATAATGGCTTTTGCATTTAGATGTTAAACCAATTATATGGATTAAAGTTATATTGACCTTCCACTCCTAAATGAATTAGTCCGTGAATTCCAATGGCGATTGTTAATGTAGAGAGAAGCATTATTTTTTGATAATAATTTAAGTTTGTTATGCGTTTATAGTTGTTAATAAAGGTTATTAAAATCCAAAAAAGGAGTAACCCAGTTATGAAAAGCGCATTTAAAGAAGGTGCAACAAGAATACTTGATAACATTTATATAATTTAAATAGATTATATAAAAATTATTATAAACAAGGTGAATTATAAACGCAAGGACCTCCGTTTTGTTGAATGCAACAAGAATTAAATGCAGAAACCCAAAATGATGTAAGACCCATACCAGGATCATTATAACAAGCACAAGGATTATATGTGGCGCCAACACTACTACTTTTTTGTAGTTTAGATGCGGCTGATTTACCAATGCCTAAATATTGTGATATTTTGCCAGCACCACTATAAGGATGTTGAGAAACTTTTTGAGAAAGTGCTAATTTTAAGGAAGGTCTATTTTTTCCGTGATGTCTTGATGGAATTGAAGGAGCCATTTTATACATTAGCTAAATATTTTATTTTATTTTATTCTATAAAAAACTACTTAAAGACAAGTTTGTATATTAGAGTGTGAGTAAGCGTAGCGACGGGGTAAGCGTAGCGAGTAGCGAAAGGTTAGACATCATACAGCAATTTTAAAATTATTTGGGTTAATTTAAACGATGTCAGTATTAAGGGCTTGTAGCTCAATCGGTAGAGTGTACGCTTTGCAAGCGTAAGGTAGAGGGATCGAAACCCTTCTGGTCCAAATTATAAATGCTCGCGTAGTTCAGTGGTTAGAACATCAGTCTTATGAGCTGAGGGTCGGCGGTTCAATCCCGCCCGTGAGCATCATTAGGTATTTTACAGCAATTTTTTAAAAGATAATCTTATTGTAAAAAAAAGATACCTGCAAATCAGATATGGTGTGGGATCATAGTTTAGTGGTAGAATGCGTGCTTTGGGTAAGGTTTGTAAAAACCGACTGTTACAAGCCGAAGGCGACTGTCAAATTTGCACGCGACTCGGGTTCAATTCCCGATGGTCCCCTTTTGTTTCCCGTATAAAGAATTTAATGGTTTTTTATACGGGAATGTGGTATAGGGGTAATTACATAGCATTGTGGCTGCTAAAACTCGGGTTCGAGTCCCGACATTCCCTGTTTGCTCGTATAGCTCAGCGGTAGAGCGTAGGCCTGCAGAGCCTTTGGTCCTTGGTTCAATTCCAAGTACGAGCTTTTGTGTTTTTAACAGCACAGCAAATTTTATTTTCCTACAGCATTTGTGTTTAATTGAAGGTCAATTATAGCTCAGTGGTAGAGCGTCGCCTTTGAGAGGGTGAAGGTCACAGGTTCGATTCCTGAATTATGGAAAATTGTATTATAGGCCAACTGGCGTAATTGGATAGCGCACCTGACTACGGATCAGGAGGTTCCAGGTTCAACTCCTGGGTTGGTCATTTTTTGGGGACTTAGCTCAGATGGTAGAGCACTGGCCTCCAAAACCAGCGGTCGTAGGTTCAATTCCTGCAGTCCTCATTTTTTGGTTTTTTTACAGCAATTGATGGATAAACAATTTTTTGAAAAGAATGCGTTGAGGGTTCAAGTCCCCATGTAAAACCAGCAATATGGCAACTTGTCCGAGAGGTTAAGGAGGCAGACTTAAAATCTGCTGCGAAATTCGCGCGTAGGTTCCTAAGGCTCGCAGAGACTGCTTTGCAAGTCCTACAGTTGTCGTTTAAGTTTCATACAGCAATTATTTTAATGATTTTAATTCTCTTTTTATGAATTTATTAAATAATGAACTTATATAAGCACTTATGTTTTAATGTAAGCGTCTTTTTTTGTTCTTATTTTATGAAACTTGTATTTTAGGTGGGTATGCGTTGAAAGAGGTGTAAGCTGCGAATTGCAACGCAATAAGATTATTCCGTATAATCTAGGATAAAACAACTTATTTCGCTTATATCTTGTAGTTGTTTTAGTTTAAGGATGCAGTATTAAGAGGGGATTCTAACGAGGTTGGGGGCATCCATTACAGCAATTTTAATATGAATTAAAAGTTGATTATAATTTAATGAATTGGACGTGTGCCTATTGTTAAATGATGATTGGTGGGTCTAAATACCTCTCAAATTTAGCGCGTGGGTGGTTAAATTACGTATGGGAAGTAATTTAAACTTTATTGGTGGTTGGAGTAAAAACACGAGTAGCGAAGTGGTCTGCTATAATATATTGGACTTAAACTACTATTTGTAGTTCCAGTAATTATTCCCATAAAAACGCGCTCGACTTAAGATCGAGTCCTCTATGGTTCGTCGGTTCAAATCCGGCCTCGTGTATATGTGGTCTCATAGTGTAGTGGTTAGCACCGAGGGTTTTGATTCCTCTAACCCGAGTTCGAATCTCGGTGAGACCTTATTTCAATATTAATAATTATTCAAATACTTATTAATATTTTATAGTTTACGACTTCTTTTTTTAGATTTTTTATTATTTTTTTTAGTTCTACGAGTTTTTCTTCGCTTTTTACCTCCACTTCTCATTAATGAAATATAAGGCGCCTTATCACTAATATTCATATTATAAAATCCTGAAAAATTGGTTGCAAATTCTACATTTGGTCCAACCTTATGATATAACATTTCTGGTTTTGCGCCATCAACATTATTATTATATAAATATATTTCATTTGCTCTAACAGGATAATCTAATAAAAGCATTGATGCTGTACCTCTTGGTTTAGTCATAAATCCATTATAAATTCCCTCTGCAACATCAAGTGGTAATTCAATACGTCCTGAATTTGTATCTTTTAAATATTGGTTGCGACCTTGAACTCTTCTTTGACATGTTTCGAGAGAAGCATAAATAATGGCAAATATGGATTTATATCCAAGTTGACCTGAACTATAAATTATATCACTAACTGCCTTGAAATTTTGTCCTGTTGTATCAAATACAATATTTAAGTGCTGACGTTGTGCTTCGTCTGACATTCTTTTATTAAATGCGTTTGTTATGCCAGGCATTGTTGTTTTATCTGCTGGAAATGTGACGCCATTTGCCATAAGAATGGTGCGAATTTCATCTGGGTCGATATTTATATAATTATCAATGCTATTTTGAGCTAATAAATCCGTTTTTACAGTTGATTTACCGCATCCAGGTGGACCGCATAATATTAGAATTTTAGGTTGTGCAGTGGGGGCAGTTGCAGAACCGCTAATTAATGCGTTAAATATAATTGTGTCAAATGGTATTTCACCAAATGCTGGAGCAGCGCCTGTTTTTGGTTTTAGAACTGCTAATAATTTTTTTCCGTCTCTAAGGTCTTCCATAATATTAGATTAGATAATTTATACTGGGAGGCTAAGTTTTTCTTTAATTTCAATTGGCTCAATAGAAATAGAATCTAATCTAAGAGAGCGACGTTTTTCAAGTCTTTTCATATACGCGTATTTTACACAGCAACCACATACAAAACTTGACAAAACACTCGCAATCAATATAAGTGCAAAGTTTTCCTTGCTATTCATATTATCTTTATATTAGTTTAGTTTTAAATCTTTTCCCACTTAAAACAATTTAAAGACAATTTAGTAGTATAATATGGGGATAAGGATTTATACAGCAATTTATATGCTTAGTAAGCCGTGGGTCGTAGGTTCAAATCCTACCTTAGATTTAGGTCTTTGTAGCTCAGTTTGGGAGAGCAACGTATAAAATGAATCCTGAAAAAATAGCGATGTGGCGCAGAGGAAGCGCACGGGGCCCATAACCCTGGGGACACAAGATCGAAACTTGTCATCGCTAATTATAGTTTCTAACAGCAATTTAAATCCCTTTTAGTCCAAGGAAGTTGTAGGTTCGAGCCCTGCCTAAAATGTTAAGTTCTAGTATGCTACGGCTAGGATGTAAAGTTTTAGTAGTTTAATTGGTTAAAACAATATTAGAAACGTGCAATAGTAGCTGGCGGTAGGAAAATTAGTGGTAAAATTTGCTTCCTTAGCTCAGTTGGTTAGTAGCATTCGACTGTTACATTTGTCTTACGATAAATGCTTATATCGAAAGGTCCTCGGTTCAACTCCGAGAGGGAGCGATTATTTGTAATATAATTATTTATTCAAATACTTATATTAAATATATTTAAAAACTATTTAAAAATAAAATATTGTATTATAATACAAATGCAGATTTTCGTGAAAACCCTCACAGGTAAAACAATTCAACTTGAAGTGGAACCTAGTGACTCAATTGAGAATATTAAACAAAAAATTCAAAACAAAGAAGGCATCCCACCCGATCAACAACGACTTATACACGCTGGAAAACAATTAGAAGACGGTAGAACGTTACAAGATTATAACATACAAAAAGAATCCACTTTGCATCTCGTGCTTCGCCTTCGTGGTGGTTACTAAAATAATAAATATAATAATATAAAGTTATTTTTTATATTTATTTATGGGAATAAAAAAGGAACATATAATTGAAAATAATATTGAAATGAAACATTGTCCTACTTGTAATAGTTGGAAAGAATTAAAGGAATATAATAAACAATCTTCAAGTTGGGATAATTTAGCTCGAATGTGTAGAAATTGTAATTGTGAGTATAAGAATAATAAAAGAAAAAATGATGAAAATTATAAACAAAGTGATATTTTATATAAACAAAAATATAATGAATCTGGAAGAAGAAAAGAAGTTTCGCAAATAAGATATGCGGCTAAAAAAGATGATATAATAAAAAAATGTATCGCATATAATAAAAAAAAATATAATACAGACTCATATTTTAAAGCAGTTTCTTGTATGCGAACAAGAGTATCAAAATTATTAAAACTTAAAAATGCTGATAAGTTTAACAAATTTTATGATTATTTAGGATGCACTAAACAGGAGTTTATTGAATATTTTCAACAAAAATTTAAAGAAGGAATGACTTGGGAAAATCACGGCGAATGGCATATAGACCACATAAAACCTTGTGCTTCATTTAATTTATTGGACGAAGAAGAACAAAAAAAGTGTTTTCATTATACAAATTTACAACCATTATGGGCTTCAGAAAATTTAAGCAAAGGTTGTAAATTTATTGATAATAATATTTAATTTACATTTCTTTTTTAATAAACATTGAAATGCATTCCCAAATTTTAGCAGATTCGTCTAATGAAAATGAACCTCTTTTATGTGCCAAAGTTAAGAACTGAACCATTACATTTAACGCAATAGGTTCACTGGTAATTTTAATATCAACTAATCTTCCAGTTTCAGGTATTTGATTTGCTTCTATTTGACTGCTATCCATTGTAAATATATTAAAATACTTGTTTTTAATATATTATTTATTTTTAATATTTTATAAATTCATTTAAAGCTATTATAATATTATTATATAGAATATATAATGAACTCTAACACTAATACGCTCTCAAATAGTTATCCCATCTTAAAATCCGATATTAAGAATAAAGGTTTTGTATTTTTAGACCAACTATTTAAGGAAAACGGCTGGCACTTGGTAAAAAATGAAGAAACTTGGATTTGCTACACCAAACTTGGTTTTGAAACCGATATTTTTGATATTAAAATCGGAGAAAAAGTAATTAACGTTTCCATCCCTGTCAAGAACAGCCCATTTCAATATATAACAACATTTAAGGATTATTACAATGCAAGTGAATATATTGAAGCCAGATTTTTAGATTTTATTGGAAAAAAAATTGAAACATAAATGTAATCTATAAATCAAATGTATAATATTTATAGATTACTAGAATGTCTGTCGAGCAAATTATTAAAGAAAACACTGAGTTGTTTACTGAGAAGTCTCTTACTTTTGAAGATGGATTATTAAACACTGCAGTAATTCCTCTTCCAGAGTATATTGAATTGAATCCAGATACTAAATTTGGAATACTTAAATTGAACGCAATTACTGCGCCACTTAGTAAGGAAAATATTGAAATCATATTTATGGTTGATCGCTCTGGATCCATGTCAGATGTGTGTTCTGATGGTAGAAGTAAAATGCAGCATATTTGCCATACCCTAACCAATATGGTGCTGTACTTCAAGGATAAGTCGGAAATAAATGTTCATATAACTATTCGCGCATTTGATGATGAAATTTACAATATTTTGGAACGTTGTCAAATAACATCGGCCAATATTTATGATGTCTTATGTAAGATTAATAAGCTAACACCTAAAAATAGTACAAATATTGAAATGGCGCTTCAAGATATTACCGCAACTGCAGCCGCAATTCGAGACGTGAATTCAAAATGCGAAATTGTAAGCATATTTATGACCGATGGCGAAGTTTCTTCAGGTAAAAGTGAAGTTGGAGTATTATCCGAGCTTGTGGATAAGTCCATAACCAATTACTTTATTGGATTTGGTATCGACCATGACGCGGTCTTACTTAATACAATGGGAAATTGTGCGATAAATAGTAGTTATCATTTCATTGATAAAATTGAAAATGCTGGATATGTTTATGGAGAAATTTTACACGGAATTGTATATAAAATGTTGTTTGATGTTACCATTCAAGTCAATAATGGTCTAATTTACGATTATAAAAATAATTTGTGGACCAATAGTTTAGAAATTGGAAATATTGTAAGCGAAGCGCAGAAGGTCTATCATATTATTTCCACTGGTAAAGATAAGTCTTGTTATGTATTGGTGAAGTGTAATAAGAAAATTTACAATAGTGAAACGGGCGAAGAGGCTATTATGGGGTTGGGATTTTCAATTTTCGATGAAAATGAGCGTGTTCCCAGTCTACAAATTAATGTCTTTAGACAAAGAACAATGCAGCTTCTATATATGGTAAATCAGTTTAATCATAAGCGTAGTAAGGAGCTTGATGAGGGACATTGGGGAATTCGTCATGGAAATCGTAATAATGAAGAAGAGAATCGATTAAAGGCAAAAATGGAAGATTTTATAGAGGAAATGAAGCAATATATGGATGATAATGGGTTGGAAAACGATAAAATGATGAAAAATATGTGCGATGATATTTATATTTCGCTGCGAACTTTTGGTTCTAAGTATGGCGCTATGTATTCGTGCGCAAGACAAACCTCACAGGGCACGCAAAGATGCTATACTGTAAATCATACTCCTGAAACAATTAATTTGTATGGATCAAATAAAATTACAAGACTAACAAATCAAAGTTGTTTAACTCCCAATTTTGGTGAAAATTTAGGTGCAAATAGAAGTATATTTAGTTTTGACGCTTTATTAGATGGAGCACAACCAATGTCTAACAATAACTTGGAAGAAGACGAGGATGTTGCAAATGATGTTATTTCGCATCATCAAGTATCTCAGGTGGAGGATTCGCCTTTTATGTCGCCATCCGCAGCGCAAATGATGCGAGAAATTAGTGGTAATAAATCTACTTCTAAGGAAGGTAAACAAGATAAACAAGGTAAGGAAAAGGAAGAATAAATTAATAAATAATTGTAAAAATTTGTTTTAAAAAATTTAATATATAAAAATTTTTTTATATGCTTTGTATGAAAAACCTTTTATCACATTTAATCCATTTAACTGTAATAACTGAATTTGAAATCTTATTTTATATATTTTATATTGTTCCATTTGAGAGAAATAATATATATAAAATGTTTGAAAATCAAATAAATTATAATGATGATATTCATTTAAATTATACTTATACTGGTCCAAATATTTTAGGTTGTAATAAAGAAGAAGAGAGAATTTTGGAATATAATAATAAATTATTTCAAATATGTTATTATTACATTGGTGCAGTAAATTTATTATTATTTGGTGCTTTTTTATATGACTTACGTAAGTATTATTTTTTGTATTTTAATAAAGAAATACCTCGTGTATTAAGTTCGCCCAAATATTTAAGTGCCGCATTTGATATTGAAATGGTTCATGTGGATATTGAAAATAATAATAATAATAATGATAATGATAATGATAATATTATTAAAGAAAAAGAAGGAAGATTTGTAGTTTTTTATTGGAATAATTCGCGTTTTGTTGCAAAAATGTGCGAAACAATTCAATTTATTATTTTACTTGGTATTTTTGAGTATATATTTTTTACTTATTTATTTAATAAATTCAAGATTATTAGTGCAAAATTAATTGTTTGTAATCTAATTCAAAATTAGTATTTTAATTCGGTTTTTGTGTTTAACTTAAATTTGCATTCGTTTCTAACACTTGAACGGTCGCTAACGCTTAAACGGTCGCTAACGCTTGCACAAGGATTACAAGGCTTATCTAAAAATGAAAATCCTGGTATAAGTTTGGTTAAATCATTATAATCAACAGGTGTTACTGATTTTAATTGTTCTCCATATATTCCACCTTTTCCATTATACGTTGTTCTCTCTAATTCGTTTGTATCCAAGTTACATTTTATTACATCTTTTGTTCTATCATTGAGAAGTCCTGATTCATATGGAAATGAACCAAAGCCATTTGGTAATTCTTCTTTTGGGTTACCTTGTGGATTTGGAACTAAAACACCATCTATTTTAAATAAGCCTTCATTCGTTTGGTTTGAGAGAAGCTCTAAAATAGCAGCTTCATTATATATGGAACGAGCATAATTAACTGCATCTTTGGAATATGTTCTAATATATGGATTTTTATTTGTTGCGTCAATATATTTTTGAGTTGTTGATTCGGTCCAAGGCCACATTCCGTGTGAATTAAAATAATCTAATTCTTCTTGGGTTGCTTGTTTTGATAATATAATTGTATCAAATATCTTTTGACGATTTATGGTGTTTTGTATAAGTAAAAAATCTTGTAAAGATGAGTCGGTAAAGTTTTCCTTTGATACCTTTGAAAATCGATATAATATAATGAGAGAAAGAAATAAAATGGTTCCTGCTTTCAAATTATATGAAAATGTTAAAATGCTTGCTAAAATAAGTATTAAATTACCTAAAAGTGTATTAAATAATGTTGAGAATAACTCTGGTATAAAATATAGAACTAACCATAATGCAATTAATATAGTTAATAATCCTATTAGTTTGGTTTGAGTAGATTCGTTAAGTATTTTTTTTATATTTTTTGATAATGTCTCCATATATTAGTATTTTATTTAATTTTTCTTTGTGTATACAATAAAAATCGCAGTTATTATTCCAAAAATAGTAAATACTATAAAAGCCAATATTAATTTTCCTTGCATATTTTTCCACCATAGTTTATTTCTCAATTCTCTTGTTTGGGTTTTGAAAACTCCTGCTTGTTGGAGTAATTCTTCCGATTTTATTTCCATATTCTCTAACTTAGCACAATTTTGTAATGCTACATCAATATTATCATGCATTACCATTTTTACTTTATCTAATTTTTCATTTACCTCATTAATTTTATTTGACATATATAAATAATATGAATAACTTTATATTATTTATATTTTAGATTTTATTCTTTTTATTTATCTTCCTGTTGATCCAAAACCTCCACCGCCTCTTTGTGTTTCCTCACCTAATTCTTCAATAGAGCCAACAATTTCCACAATAATAGGAACTAATCCAGGTGCACATATTTGTACGTATCTATCCAGTTTTCTACCATAATAATCTGCTTCTCTGGAGTCAGATAAATCATCTGGCACATGTATAAGATCAAACATTCCTGTTAAATTACCACGATATCCCGCGTCAATAATTCCAGTGCAGTTTGCCAAACGTAATGGCGTCTTGGATAATGATGAACGAGGATACATATAATAACCTGTATTAAACACTTTTCCAGTATCCGTATACATTTGTGCTGCGCATTTTACTTTAAAATCCAACTTATTTACTGGAGGATTTGGTCTATCATTCCAACCAGGTCCAAAAAATCGAATCGCAGTGCCATAAATATCTAACTCGGTGCCTTCATTTCCTGGCGCAAATAAATCAAATCCCGCATCAATATGGCGTTGTGAAGTTAATAATTTGTGGTTATGTCTGTTAGCTGCATCTGCGTATTCCGTTTGTAAATTTGCGTCACTTGAATCTACAAATAGGCGTAAAACCATAACCTTATCATAGGTTCCTAATAAATTGTTAAGTAAGTTGTTCGTAAAATTAGACATTGTTTTTAGTTATAATAATAAAGGTTGTTATATTTAAGTTGTTTTCTTTTTTGTTATTATTGTTCTTCCAATAAGTCCAAATCTTTTAGTCGATTATAAAATATACGACGACCTAAATGCAGCTTTTTTTCTTCTACTTTCATATCATAAATTAACTTATCAACTTTGTCTTCAATATTTGCGGCGCCTTGCGCTTTTGCGTTTTTTTTAATTTTGTATAATTTATCTAATTCTTCTCTCACTTTTGTATAATTTGTTAAAAAAGTTTCAAACTTTGTTTTCATATTTGAGAGAAGTTGATCGTATTGAATATGTGGCATATCTTCAAATTGCATAATTTCTTCAATTGTTGCACTGTCAAAATCGTTTAATTTACCATCTATTTCTTTCTTGTAATAGCGCACTTCTCCTTTATTAAAATCTAATAAAAATACGTATCCATATTCTTCAGGCTCTTTTAATATATAACCCGCTTCCAATATATTTATGAAACTGGCTTCGCAGAAACGCAAATTTGCTTCATTCATTTCATAATCTGTAAAATATTTGATTCTCTCTATTTCTTCTTTTGTAAATTTCTTTTTATCATCGTACTTTTTAACTTTAATTTGAGAGAATGCTTCTTGTAATAAGTCCTTAGTTTTATAATGATTCATTAAAATATAGATTTCTCTTGTAAGTAATTGCCATAAAAGATCTGCATCATCGCTTACCTTCATTAATCGTTTCTTTTTTCCAATTATATAACCAAATACTCCCTTTGTTGACATTATTATTAAATATAATATTTAATAATAATTTTATATGGTTTTTGAATAAATATTATTTATTTTTATCACTTATTTGTCGTGTTACTTGGCCCAATACCATGCTGGAGGTGTTAAATATACATTTGATGTTCCACACGAGCTTCCAACACTACTTACGGAGATACCGCCTGTTTTAATTCCTGTTCCTGTATTCACTGCATAAGGGAATGGTTTTTGAGGTCCTTGAGGATTATTACATTGTTTTGCAATATTTAAGTTATATTGTTCGTAAGAAACGGGTTGTCCCAAAATCTTAGTATAAGGTCCATTACGTGCCAAATCATTATATTTAAATCTAGCACATGAGCGTCCTGGTGTGCATAAGTTGGGTCCACATCTTTTAAAGTAGTTTTCATAGGTTTCAGTATTATTAACCTTTAAGTTACAAGTATTTGCAGATGCAACATTTTGAATATATAATCCTTGACTTGCTGTATCAGATTGATTACCTGTGTAAATTGGTTGAACCCAATAGTTAGGATATGTTCCATAATAAGCCCATCTATATTTCTTATCCAACATACCATCAGTAGATAGGACGGAAGGTTTAATATATAAGTATTGTGTTCCTTCAGTGTTAACAATAGATGAATTAAGAACTGGTTGGACGGGACCAACTTTTGAGCCATAATTTGCAACGGCGCCACTATATTGTTGATCTGAAGCCAATAATTGAGCGGATGGATATCTACCATAAGTTCCACCAAATCCAATTGGTTCTGTGCCTCTATATGGTGTGCCTGATTTTGACATTTTCATATCTCTACCAACTCCGCCTCTAGAACGGTGCCCTCCATTAATAGAAAATCCAACTGGACCTGGATTATTTATTGCTAATTGAAGACCAGTTGTGGAGTGACCAAAAGGTCCTTGAGGTAACCATACTCCACCTGGAGCAGTTCCTGAACGTTTTGAACCATAATTAATGACTGATTTATTTTTGAATGCTGTTAATGACATTTTATATATATATATATACACCTTTAAAAAAGGTGTAGCCAAAAATTAATAATAATTAAACCTTTAAAATATTTCTAAATAAAAACAATACTTCTATTATTTGGGTCTTCTTCTAAACATCTAGAGAGAAGCCAATATAATTTTGTATTTTTAATTGGATGTGTGTCTAAATAATTAATTGGATTTATATTTGGTTCTAGCTTCATTTCTTTATTTAATCCATAAATTATTAATGTGGCTAAGCTATAATAGGCAACTTTAAAATGAACTTGTGCTGGAAGATGTTTTATTTTTAATAGTTCTGGTGCAGGGAAAAAATCCTTTTGTGGATTAAAAGGGCAGCAAATGGTAGCCAAATTGGACTCTGTTCCTATTCCTTCGGAACATTGGTCTAAATCGGCTATAAATTCGCTGCCTAAGAATGCGGGGGTGTCGTTTATTACGATGATTTGGTTGGGATTATAACCTAATATGGTCTTGGATTCGTGCTGGAGGAGATAGTTTAGCTGTGTGGCGAGTGTTTCTAAGTAGTGAGCGGCGTTGGGAATAGACAATGTGTTGGTTTGAGAAAAAAAATTTATATTGTGTGCTTGGAACTTCAGTGTGAGGTAATCTTTGGATAAAGTGGCGCCTTTGATAATTCTGGTTCTAATCAATGAGCGAATTAGTGCTGCATTTTGCTCTGTATATTTGTTGAATTCAATTGTATATTTGTTTTTTATAGGTTGTTGAATTACTTGTAGATTTTCATTTTTGAAAATGGTTGTCATTATTTATTTATATTGGTTTTTCTTTATTATTTATTAACCGATATTACTTTATTTTCTGGTTCTTCTTCTGAATCACTACTGTCGCTTTCAGCTGCAGCTTTCTTTTTTTTATTGCTTCCGCTTAAAGCCTTTTTTTCCTTTTGAATTGTTTTTAAATGAAGTTGATCTGTTAGTATATAACAAACACAATTATAAGTGAAGGAAATATCTCTCAATAAATTATTACAATATTCAATTAATTCGTTTACTTCCTTCACCAATTCGTCGAAGTGATGCTCGTTTGTTGGCGAGTTCTTTAAGTCGTCCATAATTCTATAAGTAATATCTGTCATAGTTGTTTCCAACATTCTTAATACATTTAATATTTCGGTTTGTTTTCTATGCTTTTTGTCATTTCTTTGGACCAATATTTTCAGTTCTTCTTCGGTTATTTCATTGCATAAATACTTCACTCTCAGTTCTTGATTCTTTTCAAAATGGTCTACATTGAAGCGCGGCATTTCAACATGTCTAATATGTAAAATTTGACGAATTTTGTCTGTGAAGTTGCAAACATTTTCTTTATAAGTTACATTATATTCGTTTGGATAGGTTGCTTCTTCTGAAATTTGTCTACCTACTGGACGATAATAATAAGTTCTAGGTTTTATAGAAGCACATAAATTTGTGTGGTTTTTGCCGTCTTTTGATGTCCTTTGATCCCTTGCATAAATTAAATTCTGAATTTGATTTGTTGTATTATGTGATAATTCTTGACCGCAAACAACGTCTCCTGCAGCGCGAGGCATCTCTCCTCCATGTTTACGTCTCCATTCAAAATAGTGTGGATTATGAATAGATGTTTGTATTGCGCCCGTTTTCCAACTAAATGCGGTATGACATTGTGTGCACCACATCTGATCGCAACCATCAATCTTATAAATTTTTGTTTGACACTTCGGGCAAGGTTTTGTGTCTTTATTTAATAATTTGGCGGTTTCTATATTGTTTGGATCGCATTTATGGTCTGGATCATCTCTGTTTGCTCCTTTTAATTCGTGACATTCAGGACACGTCCATTGCTCGCAAATACCGCATTTCCATTGGCTACTTAAGAAACCTCGACATCCTTCCGCAGCGCATTGACGCATAAAACTCGATTTTTGATTTGATTTATATGTTTCAAGTTCTGAAATATTTAAAGAGCGTTCCAGAAGTCTTTTATCGCGATATAACTCTTCAATTAATACTTCCATTTTTGCTATTTCTTGTTTGACGCGTTTTTTGCGATTCATTTCTTCAATAATGGGTTGAGTTGCAGGCATAAGTGCTTTTTCTTGTTCGTATAAAATATCTTCCAAATGTTTCTTAAATTTATTATTTATAAATGTATTTGTAAATTTCTCTCTTATGAATTTACGAGACCATTCCTTATTACATTTATTATTTAAACATTTTGGTAAAGCTTCAGATAATATATATGTTTCGCAACAACTACGACACGCATCAAAATCGCAATAACCGCAATTAATTTTTGCTCTTGACGACGCATTATAAGTATCACAACAAATATTACAAGACATTTCTTTTGTTAAGATGGATATTTATTTTTGTTGTTTTTAACTATTTTAGTTTAAATTGTATCAATTTTATATTTTTAATGTATAATATGAATAATATAAATAATATGAATTCTCATTTACATAATAATATTGATAGCGAGATTTCGGATTTAAAAAAAAAGTTGGAATTGTTGGAGAACTTGAAAAAAAATGTTGAGAGAAATAAAACTTTAACTATTGAAGATAACTTGAAAACCATTGATGGTATTATTAAGAATAAGAAACTGGCAATTATGAAGAATAAATATTCTAAGGTTGTACCGCTTTCTAGTTACTACGATAGTGAATTGGTTGCACATTTAGAGGCAACATATAACATTTTATGTGCTTTAAATTATCAGGTTAATGGTAATAAATAATTTTTTTAAGTATTATTGAAAGAATATAAGCGCACGATATTATGGCAAAGAATAAATGAAAATTATTACATAGATTAGATAAATTTTGTAGTAGGAAGTGGGCATGTATATTAACTAATGGTATAACAGCGTTGGTTGCTGTTACAAAGATGGGTCTGATACTGGGATTTAATGCGAGTTCTAAGTTTAAAGACATTTTTGATTATTGAAATATTTATATCTTATAAATGATATGAATATTTGATTTCATTTTTATTATTATATCACATCTTTTAACATTTTAAAATGCTTGTTAATTAAAAACACTTATCCAACGCCCTTTTGTAAATGAACCATCATTAATAATTCCGTGCCATTTATTTTTTTCATCTGTTAAATAAAACTTTTTATTATTATATTGGTCTTGTTGAAGACGAATACCACTAAAACTAGTATCAGTTTCACTTATAAATTTGAAGTAAATACGCTCTTTTTTTCTTGTTTCTACCATGCATATTCTATCATTTAAATTTAAATATTCTCCTTGTGATGTATGAATATTTGTGAATTCGTCAGATAAATAAATTACGTGTTCCATTTTGCTTAAGATTTGTTTAAATAAAATACTTTTTTAATTATATAAACAATTCATTTTTTTTTAAAATAAAATGTGTATAAAAATATCAAAAGGTAAAAAAAGGGATTGGATCCCCTATTGCATATTATATTAATTAATTACATATAAACATAAACATAAAATATACTTATTTACTTACCATATTTTTTCAAGATTTCCTTAGTTTCCTCATTCTCTTCCAGCTCTGCATACTTGATATAGATATTATATTCGGTGTTGTCGTCTAAGCTTTCGTATCCAATAAATACACGAGCATAATTGAAGTGTTCTGCTTGTAGTTGAAAGGTGCTCCACCAGCTTTGCTTTTCCAACAATTTTACAGTTGAAATAGTCTGAACCCCAACATTTCCAGTCGTTGAACACTCGTAAAACCCGTTCTCGTTTTTCTTTGGCATTGATCTACCTTTTAGCTCATTATCGGTAATAATCTCGTAGAACTCACGCGCCTTTGCCCATTGTTCCTCATCATTGCCTTCGTAAACCTTGAATTTTCTCCAGAGGGTTGAGTTAGTTAACTTAACACTGGTAAGTGCAGCCTTCTTAACTTCACGCTCACTAGGTTCTTCAGGTTCCAAGCCTTGAATCTCGCGCAAAGAGCATGTTTTACCAGCAAACTCGGTGGACATGCGCTCAACACTTTCCTCATACTCACGACAGGTATCAATAACAGACTTGGTTAAGGAGTAAAACTTGGTTCGCTTAATTTTTGACCGACTTTCAGGAGTCCAACTTACATAATTAAAGAGGAATCGGCATAATTGATACAACTTATCACGACTATAATGCTCGTGAGCCATAACAACGCTGTCAAAATTACCTAACGCCTCGTTAATCAGTGTTACACTCATACCAACACAATGAAAACCTGTAATAAATGTTGGGCAGTTAGGAGTATCCTTAATCAGTTGCTGAATTTGATACGAGGGCTCCAATAGCTTCTTTTTCTCCTCAGCAGAGGCAAGAGTATTAAGCTGAATTAGATCCTTGGCTCTGTAGGTCTTTCCTTTTTCTTCTCTAAGCCTCCAAAGTTCAGTTCCAAACCCATTAATAACAATAACATTTGCAGATGGATAGTGCTTCAACAAGGTCTCAACACATGCATAATGAGTTGCTCTCCGAGTGTAGGCAGGAACAAAATGGTAGCTGAATACGTTATGATTTATTTCCATTCTTGGAATAATATACTCCAAGAAGCTGAGCAGAAGATATTCATTGCCCAACTCAAATGGAAAATCGTCATCATACCATTCCTTACGATTACGCTCAGTCATATCAGCTCTAACGCTAACTAATTGAGGTATGTCAAAAGGAACCTGCGACTCTTCCAATATTTTATTGGCACTGATATCCTCCTCAATAATAGAGAACTCGCAGTTGTTAACACCAAAATAATCGCTTGAACGAATGATCGCCAACTCCTTTTCAACATCGCGAATAAGAATTTTGTGGAACAAAGAATCCGCTTGACGACTATCCCAAATACCATCAGGTGAGCCAGAATAGCCAGTGATACTCTTTACAACTATCGAAGCGTTGAATCTTCGAACATACTCCTGATTCTCAGGAATATACTTGTGAGCTTCATCAATATGAATGACAAACTTGCGACCCGAATGAACAAATGACGTTGAATCTGCAGCCAAATCAAATAAATTCGGAATACTATCCCGAATTCTCTTCTCATGAGCACAGCACACAATGACCTTAATATCAGGCTTCTTACTCAGAAGCGTAAACACATCTGTGACATTCTTTGCATGCAAGCACTCGCCAGCGGTCTGTCTTTTGCTGTTGAAAACAACAATATTTTTAGATCCAACCGATTCTTCCATGCGGCCAAAGAACTGCATACCAGCCGAAAGAGTATTCATGGTCAAGACAATATGAATATTTTTAGTTTTATCACCTGTAATATCACTGATGCAAATGAAGGTTTTACCCTCCTGTGGTTTACGAACCACCAAACTTAACTTACTCTCAACTTCATCAGGAGTCATATACTCAGACATCTTTACTTAACTTAAATAATAGCTTTAAACTTTGATAACTTAATTACTTATATAATTAGTATGTATATAAATAAGTATTTCAATTTTTTTATTTTTCGGTCATATTCTAACTGCACTAAAAATTTATAATATAAAAATATAAATAATAAAAAGGATACCCTTATGGGCGACTTATGCTTATTGCAGCCTACAAAATATAAAATACAAAATATACAATATCTATATCTAGTTTATTCATCCCATTCAATGATGTACATAGTTTGTCGACTTAAATCCCGCCAGCTTAGTTGTTTTTCAATTTCTTCTTCAATTACACTTGGGTCATATTTTTTAATATACCATTTTGCATTTGGTCCAGCCTTGATTAATATATTTGGCTTTTGTTCCATTTTATAAGCCAAATCGATCATTTGAACCAGGGTATATTCCTTATTTATTCCTTCAGCTCCAACTCGGCCCTCGCCATTGGCTGGGTATAAATTTGTTGATGGGCCGTATCCAACAGAGACGCCCTGACGCTTTTGAAATTGCTTTACGTGTTCCATATTAGTTAAGTTTAAAATTGTTAAGTTAATATATTTATAGTGTAAATAATCATTGTAATATAGTATTTCAATTTTTTTGTTTATCGGTTATTTTATGAGTTCACTAGAAATTTATAATCCACTTTTCTCTCTGAAGAGTAGTGGAGCAAAACCACCATCCTATATTTTTCTTATTTCTTTTGCTCCACTACTCTTCAGAGAGAAAAGTGGATTATGAGACAGTCGGCTCCGCCTTATAAATTTTTAGTCATATTGATAAATGGCTCATATAAAAAAAAATTGAAATACTTTTTTACACCATTAACCTATGCATAAAGTATTTAAGTTATTAAGTTTCAAACGATTGTTTTAAGTTTACGATTAGAAAATGTCTGGTATTGACTTCAGAACCCTACCCGCTAGTATTCCCAGCTTGTGCATTCCCCGTGTATTCGCTAATATTGACGAGCACCGCATCCGCCGTATATTTGATGACCTTGACATTGGAGTTATATCGCGTGTGGATATTGTTCGTGGTAAGCCTTGCTCTAATGTGAAAGATCAGCATAATCGAGTGTTTATTCATTTTCATCGGTGGTATAATACGATGTCGGCTGAGTCGGCTCGCGAACGGCTGCTTAACGGTCAAGATCTCAAGGTGATTTATGATGATCCTTGGTTCTGGAAGGTGTCTGCTTATAAGGAGGCTCCAGTAAGGAACGACTATAATGAGCGTAGTCATCATGGTGCAAGAATTGAGTATAATGACCGTGTTCAGCGTAATAATGACCGCAAAGTTTACAGAGAGCAGTACGATCCTAGAATATATGACAACGAGAAGCAGCACAGAGATAGCAGTCGCGATCGCGATCAGCGTAGTAGAGATGTAAAGCGTAGAGATAGCAGTCGTGATCGCAATCAGCGTAGTAGAGATGTGAAGCCCAAGACGAAGGAGCAGTTGGATAAGGAGCTAGAAAAAATTAACCCGACTATTCCTCAGGAAATGCGAGTAGAAACTGCGCCTGCGGCGGCACCTGAACCTGAGCAAAAGCCCTTTGAAAATTTATATGGCATCACCAATAAAACCAGCGACTGCGGAACTGCTGTGGTCTATGACGAGGCGGCGATTGCGGCTGCAAAGAAGCGCAAGATTCAGATCAAGAAATAAAAGGTAAGTTTTATATATTTGTATTTAATTTTGTATTTGTAATTTAATTTAATAATATAACAGGGCACAAGGCTTTCCAGCCCAAAGGGCATAAGGCAGAGACTGCTTTGAGACAATCCCAATTTTTTTTATTTATGACTTTGGATTTAACTTTGGTTTTGACTTTTTATTTGACTTTGGTTTTGACTTTTTATTTGACTTTGGATTTGACTTTGGTTTTGACTTTTTATTTGACTTTGGAATGTCCTATGCAACTCTTATCTTAACCACCCTACAACTATATCTCCTGTCAACTTAACTACAAACTCAACTTCAAATTGGACTTCAATTGGATGGCGACTTTTTTACCTGTTGGAGCAGCAGCAGGCAGCAGGCTTTAACGTGCTAAGAGCAGCAGTCAGCAACAAGCCTTTGTCAAAGACTACCTTCGGTTTGCGACTGTATATGACGAAAAAAAAGTTGGGGTTTCTTTCCCCATAAAATATTATCTTAATTTAAATTACATCAATAAACAATATACATATATAAACTTACCTTTTATTCGCTTACGTCAGTCGCCTTTGGCTTACCACTCCTCGTCATCATCAACAAATCGTCGGCCATTCTCAGGAATACGAACGCTAGTAGTTCTAGTAATAACAGGCGCATCAGCAAACTCGTCCTCCTCTTCCTTCATATAAGAAGCTGCAGTAAACATCGAAGTAGTGCGAACAGGCATAGCAGGGAACGCCTCAACCTCCTCATCCGAATCGCTCTCATCAACCCAAGACTTAGCAGGCTCTTCGGCTACCTTAGGCGCAGGCTTAAATGAAGGCGCAGCAGGCTTAGCAGCAATCGCAGCCCAGCTATTCACAGGATGAGTAATCGTGGAGATGTTATGCAAAATAGATCTGTTTTCCCTCCAAAGTCCCTCTGCAGCCTTCTCAGCAGCGCAAAACAAGGCATATGAATTCGTATTAATATTAGGGAAATCGCTGGCATTTGCAACAGGCTGCTCGATCTCCTCATCGGAATCATTATTCAACCCAGCAAACTTACCCTTATAGATCAGAGACTTTACAGATTGTAATTCTCTATGGGCTTCAGCAGACTTCTCAGCGATCTTCTCAGCGCTCTTCTGGGCTTTGATTGCGGCCGATTTCGCCTTCGCAGCCTTCTTCTTATTCTCCTCCAAAACAGGGCAGAACTTCGCAGTATGTCCGAGGTTATAGCAGTAGCGGCACTCAGTAGCTTTTAAAACAGGGCAGGTTACAACAGTCTTACCATTCATATCAGGTAATGATCGGACGTGATGAGAGGTATACTCGCTCTCAGGCTTCTTAGCATCAAAGCACACCTTGCAGAAGGGCTTCTTGTTGTAAGCGGACATCTTACCGAAGGTTGTCTTTGACTTAACTTAATAATCGTAATCGTTTGAAACTTAATACTTAATAACTTTATGCTTCAAACTACAGGTTAAAAAAGTATTTCAATTTTTTTTATTATAGGCCATAAATGCAATCACTAAAAATTTATATATCAATTATCCTATTTAAATTTTTAGTTGCATTATAAAACTAAATATTTAATAAAAAATTGAAATACTTTTAACCAATAACTTAAAAGGTATTTATATTATTATTAAGTTAACAACAAGTTTAAAATTTACGAAAAGAATGTCATCAATTAGAGTATCTGATAGATTAAGATCAAAGAGATTTAAGACCGGTAATGCTACCGCTGAGGATAAGGCTTATATTGAGAAGAAGTATGGCTGCCCATGCGATATGAACGGATATCCCTCTCCATTCCCTCCAGGAGAAGATCCTTACTTTAAGGAATGGACATATACGCCTCTGCCTTCTAACTATGTTGAAAAGAAGGCGCAAAAGAAGCCTAAACGTACTTTGAGTAAGGACAATAAAGTTGTAGAGGATAGAGTGAGATGTGAAGTGATTCCTTTGTCTAAGCCTACGCTCGTTATTGAAGAGGAAGAGGAGAATGAAAAGGAACAAGAGAAATTTCTGAATCAGTGTGCTATTGATTCTCTTATTCAAGAGAGAAGGACTATGATAAATAGTTTGTACCACTTAAATCAAGAAATTGAGCGACTTGAAAAGAAGTTGGCTGAGCCTAGAGTTATTCCTGAGATTACTCCTGAAAAGTTTCGAAATATCCTCTGTGATCTTGGATATATCAAGAAGTAAGTATATTGTATTTAAGTTTTATATGTAATTAATTAAGTTTTAACCACTTTTTTTACTATTTAAAAAAATTGAAATACTTTGTGAGCCAAAAGTCAAAGGTATAAAATACTATTATCTTAACAGATTAAACTTAACCCTATTGGAAAATGTCTATGGTTCGCAATATTGATGCCGTCTTTGTTGGTCATTATGATGGCCACTCTATATGTTATATGTCTCAGTCTGATGTTACTGATGTTGTCTTAGACTTCATCGAGAGAAGTGAGTATAAGGATGATGGGTTTATTCCTAAGGTTAAGGTTCTTGAAACAAATCCTAACAATTCTTGGGATAGATGCCATCATATCAAGGTAAAAAATAGAGTGCCTTATTTCATTGAAATTAGCGCATTTAACCCTAAGTCGTGGTGTGTTACGCTTTATAGTAAGAAGCCAATCAAGGAAAACGGCTATAGTCACTATTATCTCAGCGATTTATTTGGAGAATTGAAGGATTTTATTATTTTAAGTAAGCAACCTTATATTGTTCCTGCAGAAATGCCTTCAAATCAAGAGCGAATTGTCGGTTTTATGGAGAACTTCCTTGATAAATATCATTTGGATAAGGAGTTTAGAGAGATGATGGTAATTGGCTCACTATTTATGTTGTGGGTCGGTCTTATTATCTTATCATCCAAATGCTAAATAAAAAAATTGTTTCCCTTTATGGGATTCCTATAAATATTAACTTAAATTAAATATAAAATTCAAAATGCTCGGGCATTGGCCCTTGGAAATACAAAATATACTTTTTTTCTTACCTTTCTGCATTTAAACACCATGTCTGTGGTGCTCCCACTCCCAATCGTTGTCACATTCTTCCTCCCAGCGCTCTTCTAAACGGCGTTGCTCTTCATCGGAATCATACTCATCCTGCTGAGGCATCTGTCTGTCCCAGTAGTCAATATAGAACTCACGCTCCATAATCTCTTCGGCCTCACGGCTTACCACTTCGCCGCGAATAAATGGCTCGTCATTTTCTCCGCAATCCATCGCTTCAGGCGCTTCACGATTGTCCTCCTCCTGAAGATCGTAGGGATAGGATTCATCCCAATATTGCTCCACAGGCATTACATAAGTGCCATCCTGCAGGGAGTCGAAGTCGCATTCTTGAGAACGAGGAGGAGGGTTCGCATAATGCTCCTCCATTTCCACAATAGTCGCATTAACCAAATCAGCGTTGCGAATGAAGTCCTGGAAAATGGCTTCCTTTCTTCCATCTCCATATTGTCCTGACCCGTAAATGCGACCAGGATGGTGTGAGCGGAAAGACGATAAGGACTCCAGTCTATTCTTTGACCAATAGAACTCGAAAACTGCCTCAAGTGTTTTATAACTCATAAAGGTCATCGCATTTCTGTTATCGAAGCTGGAATCACAAACTTCAGGAATAAGTGGGCATTCTTCAGGAACTGCATTAGCGTTGTAGTTGGCCGCTAGTGCAGCATCTAGGCTCTCCATCTCGGGATTGGGTTGAAGGCGAGCAAATTCTGTTCTAGGGCAGGACAGTGAAAACTGGGCGAAATCAAAGATGTCGGTCTGACGGGCAGCCTGTTCGATAGCTTCTTGATACATTGTTAATAGTCGTTTATAACTTGATAATCTAAAATACTTTATGCTCTTTTTTTTATTTTCAAAAAGTATTTCAATTTTTTTAATTCTGGGCCATTTATTAAATAAACTAAAAATTTATAACAGCAGCAGACAGCAGCAATAAAAAATAAACTTAATTACTTAACTTTAAAATGCTCGGGCATTAGCCCTTGGAAATATACAATATATACAATAAACTTAATATCTTCGATCAGTTGCTTCTACATAAATCCGACTTATCAGAGGATCAGGGTGATCTCGAACCCAATCACTTTCCTCCCACTCTCTGAGATCATCTGGATTATCGTTCTCAGTAAATTCCTCATACATGATTACAGCCGCATCATAACTAATAATTGGTGCTCTAATAAATGGCTCAGGTTCCAAAAGATCATTTGGATAAATATCCAAGGCTGAAGCCGAGCTGTTTACCTCTACTATCTCACCCTCCTCAATCTCAGTTGGTCTAGGAGGAATACACATAGTTTCTACAGGTTCATCCTCTTCGTCTTCGTCATCCGAATATTCACCCTCAAATCGAATCGTATCATATATGCTGGCATAATAGTTTCTAGCCATATAATTATCGAACTCATAATCATAACAAATATTAGCACCATCTGCAGCACCATCTGCAGCCATCTCATATATATTAGGTGCAGGTACGCTATTTTCTATAATGTCAATATATTCATTAAATGTTTCGTTTACCAACTCGTCATTACTAATAAATGACTGGTATCTCTCTTCCCTTGCTCTATCACCATACTCACCAGGCGAGCCATATACACGACCTGGTTTATAATGTCTGGAAGGTCTTGATGGCGCTCCAATTGGGTTATTTTGTTCATAGAACTCGAAAAGGCTCTCTAGTTGCTGAGCGGTTAAATCAAATGACATTTTACTTGTTGTTATAGTTGTTATAGTTTTAAACTTAATAGATTGTTAATCTTAATTGCTCTCCATTTATCGGTAAAAAAGTTTATCAATTTTTCATTTTTTCCCTAATAATTAAGCTTTACTAAAAATTTATATGGCTGTTTTTATAAGTTAAAACGACCTTTATTTATTGGCCTTTTTATATGCTTATACCAACGGTCGCCTTTGGCTTTAATCCGGACTTTTAATCCGGTCCTTCTTTTTTTGGCTCCACCTTTATTAAAGGTGGAATATAAATTTTTAGTGCCCTGCATTTACGGCCTACAATAAAAAAAATTGAATACTTTTTGCTTTTTTTTTCTCGGTGGTATTCAATATTATTAAGTTAACATTTTAAATGACTACTGTTGGTAAGACTATTGAGGAGAGGTTAACCCTCTTCGACACCTATTTGGAAAGGACTGGAATGGATAAGAAGCAGTACCAGTATGATGGAGTACGTTGGATTTTGAATAATGAGCTTAGGGATGACCCTGTGTGCGGGGTTCGCGGCGGTGTTATCGCTGATGAAATGGGTCTTGGTAAGACTATTATGATGATTGGAACTATGTTGTGCAACTTCGTGCCTAAAACGCTTGTAGTTGTGCCGCCTGTTCTTATTGATCAATGGTTCGTCCAGATCTACCGCACCACCGGTCATAAGGCTTTGATTTATCACGGAGAAGATAAGAAAAATATTACATTGGAGGATTTGGAGCAGGCGAAGATTGTCATCTGCACTTATGCAGGGGTTACCCTTACTAAAGAGCATATTGAGGCTAAAATGCTTACCGATTTACATAAAATTGCTTGGACTCGCATTGTGTTTGACGAGGCGCATCACTTAAGAAATGGGAAAGGCACTCGGTATTTCAGTGTCAGATTATTGCAGGCTAATATTCGTTGGCTTGTTACTGGCACTCCTATACAGAATCGCAAGAAGGATTTCTATAACTTGTGTAGAGTGTTGCGCCTTCCGGCCAGTTTCTACACGGATATGGAAAAGCTTAAAATGAATGCGCGCGACTTTATTATGAAGCGAACCAAGCAGCAAGTCGGCATTCAAATTGCCGATCTATATATCGGTAAGAATATGGTGCAATGGGCTAATAGTAAGGAAAAGGAGTTGTCTGAAGAGCTGCATTCCGCGTTTAGTTTCACTAATACTCGGGTCAAAAATGATAACCAAACTATTCTTAGTGCGTTTAATAGTTGCTCTTTGGCGCTTCTGTTACGTGCTAGGCAGTCTTGTATTTACCCTAAACTTATGGCAGGACAACTTAACAAGATGGTTGAAAATGGTCTGTTATCTAATTACGATGAATATAAAGAGGCTTTCGATTATAGCAGTAAACTCGATTCTGTTATTAAGAAGATTCTTGATCGTAAGGATAACGGCTGTGGTAAGATCATATTCTGTCATTTTCGTGAGGAAATCGATGAAATCGCTGCTCGTTTACGCTCTGGTGGTATGCTTAAGGTCGCCACCCTTGACGGCAGAACTAGTAATGGAAAACGGTTTGATATTTTAAATGATAAAAATGATGCGTTAATTTTACAGATACAGACTGGTTGTGAAGGCCTTAATTTGCAGGAAAATTACAGCGAGATTTACTTCATTTCGCCACATTGGAATCCTGCAGTTGAGGACCAAGCTATTGCCAGATGCCATAGAATCGGACAAAAAAAGCCTGTGTATGTAGAGCGATTCGAAATGTGTTCTTTTATATATGAAGACCAAGATACACCTTCTATAAATATGGATAATTATGTTACAAACGTTCAGGATGGTAAGCGAGATATTGCCAATAAAGTTATGGCTACTGATTAAAACAACTCGGTATTGCATTTCAAAATTCTGAAAAAAACAAAAATAAAAAGGAAAAACCTTTTTTTTTCTTTAAGTAGGAAAATCAATTTATTATATAAAATGTAAAATTTTTGAAGGGAAAGTTTTTTTGAATTTTCGATTTTGGACATTTATAAATGTCCATTTTTCGATTTTTTAAAAACGATGTTAAAAAAAATCGAATTTGAGACCATAAAAAAATTTTATCGTCTGGTTGCAAAAAAAATAATTTTTATTTTGTGAGCATAATTTTTTTTTATAAATACTTAAAAAGAATTTGTTGTCGTATTATATGGAAACTTTAGGAAACAAATTCGGCGGCAATTCGGCGGCAAAATTTTATTGCGAATATTGCGACTATTCAACGTCTCGTAAATGTCATTATACCGACCATTTATCTAGCTTGAGACACTATAAAAGGAAACATTTGGAAACAAAAAATCAACAATTCGGCGGCAATTCGGCAACATCAGTCTTACAATGCAACAAATGTAATAAAAATTTTAGCTCTCGTTCTGGTTTGTGGAAGCATAATAAAAAATGTACTATTTTTGACTCTCTCTCTGACTCAGATTCTGATAATGAAGATAAACCTAATAAAAATAATATGATTTGTGGTTTGTCAGAAAATTTAGTTATTGAATTAATCAAACAAAATAGTGAAATCTTAAAACAAAATCATGATTTATCCAATAAAATTATTGAAATTACTGAAAAAGCCTGCATTACTACTCATAACAATAGTCATAATACTACTCATACTAATTCACATAATAAAGCATTTAATCTTCAATTCTTCTTAAATGAAACTTGCAAAGAAGCTATGAATATTGGGGAATTTGTTGATTCTCTCAAAATACAACTTTCTGATCTTGAAAAGGTTGGAGAAGATGGTTATATTGAAGGAATATCTAATATTATTGTTAAGAATCTTAAGGAGTTGGATGTTACCAAAAGACCTGTTCATTGCACCGATAAGAAGAGAGAAACTATTTATATTAAAGATAATGATATATGGGAAAAAGATGAAGATAAATCTAAAATTAATAAATTAATTAAAAAAGTTGCATTTAAAAATATGAATATGTTTCAAAAATTCAGAGATGAAAATCCTGATTGTATGGAATATCATTCAAAACATAATGATAAATATAATAAAATTATCTATGAATCTATGGGTGGTAAAGGCGATAATGATGATATTAAAAATGAAAAAATTATTAAAAACATCTTAAAAGAAGTTGTTGTTAATAAAACTGATTAAATTTATATGAAGAGAGAATAATCTAATTTAAATATTCTTTAATTTGTTTAATATAATGTTCTAAATTACCCTCTGCATAATGCACGTATTTTCCTTTATTCGCAATCCATTCATCCTTTATTACATCTCTATCATCTATTAATACATCGCCTTCACCACAGTATAATGGTTTATCATCTGTCTTACAAGTTATTACTTTTATTTCAGGACCCAATTCTCTGGCACACCAAGTACGTTTATCTTCTTCACTCCAGCCACCTCTTGGACATCCGGTTAAGATGACCGGATTATAATCCTTTATGGCAGCCCATAGTGCTTTACCTTCTGGCATCCAAGGCAAATTTGCATAGAAATGTGGGGTCTTTTTAAGTGTAATCCACATATGATTTTGATTTAATTCATGTGGGTATTTTTTCATTCTCTCTTTAACACCTTCTTCAAAGTCTGCTAAGACTCCGTCAAGGTCGCAATACAATACGTTTTCTTCAATTATAAGTGGCATTTTACTTTTGCTTTATATCTTGTAGAGAGAATATTTAAAATAAAATCAATTTTAAAATAAAATTGAATTTATTTATACATATTTAAAATAAGTTATTAAAATTATTATTATTATCAATGAATCAATCTAAAATGTGGACTCTTCGTGGTATCTTTATGTGTATTAAGAAAACCTTTTGTGCAAGTGTTGAACCTAATCCTAATCCTAATCCTAATCCGGACCTAGAAACCGGACTCTATTATAAGCATCAAGCAACTGTTGGTAAGTCACAGACAACTCTTAGTAAGAGAAAAAATGCGGTTCATAACATCAGTCAAGAAGAATGCAAGGATGAATATAACAATACTGATAGTTATATAATAGATATGCATCATTACAATCCTCAATGTCATAATGGTCATCATAATGATGATGATGATGATGGGGGAGATGGGGGAGATGATGGAGGAGGATGCGATGATTAAGTTATATAGTCTCACTCTATCAACTTAACATCTTATACTAATAACAATTAAAAAAGTCAAGAAAATTTTTTTCCTGAGTCATATACTTAATAATAATATATATTAACTTAATTTTAAGTTGACAGCAGCAGGCAGCAACAGTAAAAAAAATTGAGGTTTCCCTCTCTATAAATATTATCTTAAATTAATTACATAAATAAACAATATACAAATATACAAATATACTTAAATCACTTACCTTAATAACTTACCTTTTTGCTCCACTTTTTTTAAAAGTGGACTTACATAGTATACTCCTCCTCCTCCTCCTCTTCCTTATTTGCGAAGTCGATCTTATTCTTTTCCTCATTCCACTTTCCAACTACAACCTGCTCGCCATTCTTCACATACTCAGTGTAGTCATAAATAATACCAGACTTCTTAGACTTCAAATACTTCTTGCCCTCGAACTCAATCTTCTTCACAACATCAGGCTCTTCCTCTTCCTCAGGCTCAGCAGGCTTAGCAGCAGGCTTCTTTGCAGACTTCTCAGCCTTCTTAGCTTCTCTATCAGCCTTCTCCTGAGCTAACTTCTCCTCCTTCTCCTTCTTAGCCTTCTCAGCTGCGGCCTTCTTCTCCTCCTTTTCCTTCTTCTCCTGAGCTAACTTCTCCTCCTTCTCCTTCTTAGCCTTCTCAGCCGCAGCCTTCTTCTCCTCCTTCTCCTTCTGCTCCTTAGCTAACTTCTCCTCACGAGCCTTCTTCTCAGCAGCGCGCTTCTCCTCCTTCTCCTTTTTCTCATTTTCCTTAGCAATACGCTCCTGTTCCTTCTCCTCATCGGACTTGCCCTTCTTCTTAGCAGGCTCCGCACTCGCAGTAGCATTCGCATCAGCAACCAGACTAGCAAATAAATCATCATCATCGCCCTCAATCTGCAGCTTCTTCTTGTCCTTCTTAGGTCTTCCCTTAGCACCCTTCTCCTTCACCACCTTCTCCTTCTTAGGTCTACCCTTAGAAGTTTCAGCGGGAGCGATAAAGTGCTCATCGTTAACCTTAATACCGAACTTAGCAGCCTCCTCCAGAACCGCAGCCTGGTCAACCTTATACTTCTTCATCACCTTAGTATAAGCAACAGGCTTGCGACCCTTAGGATCGACATACTCGAAGATACCCACAGACTGGCGCATAGTAATCGTACCATATTCAGGCACACCACCATTCTTATCAGCATTCACCTGGCAAGCCTTGCAAAACAGCTGCCCCTTCTTAGGAGCCGCAGTGCACTGCGTGTAAAGACCCTGATTCTGACGCAAAGCAGAGCAGCAGCCAGCAGCACATTCACCATTATAAGGCAAGGGGAAAGCCATTTTCACAGCCTTCTCCTTAGGTGCCTTCTTAGCAGCGACCGGCTTACTGCGCTCCAACTTCACATTCTGCAAACCAAGAAGCTTAAAAGCGTCCTCAGCATCGAAACAATACTTAGAAGCACATTCTGCCACCGATCTCTTAGCTAGATCCATAGCGGCATTCACAATTAATCTATTCAACTGCTCACTAATATAAATAGTGGCATTGAACTCAGACATAGTAGCGGACATTTTCAATCGTAATAACTTAACTTGTAATAGTTTTAAACTTGATAACTTAATATTCTTATGCCATTCACTTGGACTGCAAAAAGTATTTCAATTTTTTTTTCTGACCCTTCATTTTTCAATTCACTAAAAATTTATAATCCACCTTTAAGAAAGGTGGAGCCAAAGAGTTGGGACCAATATATTTTTTATTAGTCATAATTCGGATATATATACCGGACAAATAAACCGGCCTTATAAACGGATAATTCGGACTTATATTCCGGACTTATACCCTTTGGCTCCACCTTTATCAAAGGTGGATAATTATAAATTTTTAGTAATATTGAGTTATGGCTTTGAATAAAAAAAATTGAAATACTTTTTAAG
>VFQS010000134.1_pt1 | contig 99948 bp, 92 predicted proteins | sample 3512361 | NCBI WGS metagenome assembly VFQS01 (sample SAMN10412375, study PRJNA504923) | tailings metagenome | isolation source: Relicate 1 Philex TSF3 active mining | place: Philippines | reverse complement strand
AGCACCTGGCGGGCATGAAGGATTCGAAGGTGATCGTGGCGATCAACAAGGACCCCGAAGCGCCGATCTTCTCCGTGGCCGACTTTGGCCTCGAAGCCGATCTGTTTGCTGCAGTGCCTGAACTGACCCAAGCACTGTGATCATTTGATGACTGCAAAAAAGGCCTCCCTGAGAGGTCTTTTTTGTACCCGACCCCAGACTGACAGGAGACTTTCATGAGCTACATCGCCCCCCTCAAGGACATGCTTTTCAACATCGAGCACCTGGCCCGCATCGACCAGATCGCACAGATTCCCGGCTTTGAAGATGCCGGTCTGGAAACCGCGCAAGCGGTTTTGGAGGAGTGCGCCAAGCTCAACCAGGACGTGATCTCGCCGCTGAACTGGGAAGGCGACAAGAACCCGTCCTTCCACAACGGCAGCGGTGTGACCACCACGCCCGGCTTCAAGGAGGCTTACCAGCAGTACGCCGAAGGCGGCTGGCAAGGGCTGCAGCACCCGGCCGACTTTGGTGGCCAAGGCCTGCCCAAAACCATTGGCGCGGCTTGCGGCGAAATGCTCAACTCGGCCAACATGGCTTTTGCGCTGTGCCCCTTGCTCACCGATGGCGCGATCGAAGCGCTGCTGACCGCAGGCTCGGACGAGCTCAAAGCCACTTACCTGGAAAAGCTGATCTCCGGCCAGTGGACCGGCACCATGAACCTGACCGAGCCGCAAGCGGGCTCGGACCTGGCCGCCGTGCGCACCCGCGCCGAGCCGCAGCCCGATGGCACTTACAAAATTTTCGGCACCAAGATCTACATCACCTACGGTGAGCACGACATGGCCGAAAACATCGTGCACCTGGTGTTGGCCCGCGTGGTGGGCGCACCCGAAGGCGTCAAGGGCATCAGCCTGTTCGTGGTGCCCAAGTTCCTGGTCAAGGCCGACGGCTCTTTGGGCGATCGCAACGACGTGCATTGCGTGAGCATCGAGCACAAGATGGGCATCAAGGCCAGCCCCACAGCGGTGCTGCAGTTTGGTGACCATGGCGGCGGCGTGGGTTATCTGGTGGGCCAGGAAAACCGTGGCCTCGAATACATGTTCATCATGATGAACGCCGCCCGCTATGCCGTGGGTGTGCAGGGTATCGCGATTGCCGAGCGGGCCTACCAAAAGGCCGTGCAATATGCCCGCGACCGCGTGCAAAGTCGCCCGGTGGATGGCAGCTTGCCTGCAGCGGGTCCCATCATTCACCACCCCGATGTGCGCCGCATGCTGATGACCATGCGGGCTTACACCGAAGGCTGCCGCGCCATGGCCGCCACGGCTGCTGCGGCCTACGACGCCTCGCACCACCACCCCGACGCCGAAGTGCGCAAGCAAAACCAGGCTTTCTATGAATTCATGGTGCCCCTGGTCAAGGGCTACAGCACCGAGATGAGCCTGGAAGTCACCAGCCTGGGCGTGCAGGTGCACGGCGGCATGGGTTTCATCGAGGAAACCGGCGCAGCGCAGTACTACCGCGATGCCAAGATCCTGACGATTTACGAAGGCACGACCGCCATCCAGGCCAATGACCTGGTCGGCCGCAAGACCGCACGCGACGGCGGCCAGACCGCCAAGGCGCTGGCCGCGCAAGTGGCGCAAACCGAAAGCGAATTGGCCGCTTCAGGCAATGCCGACGCGCAGGCCGTGGCCAAGCGCCTCAAAGCCGCCCGTGAAGCCTTTGTGGACGTGGTCGACTTTGTGGCGGGTAACACCAAGGCCCACCCCAACGACGTGTTTGCAGGCAGCGTGCCTTACCTCATGCTGGCAGGCAACTTGATGGCCGGTTGGCAAATGGGCCGCGCCTTGCTGGTGGCCATCACACCCGAGGCGCAGGCGCAAGACGCCGCCTTCATGGCCGCTAAAGTGACGACAGCGCGTTTTTACGCCGACCACATCCTGTCCAAGGCCCCCGGCATTCGCGACAGCATCGTCGAAGGTGCGGGCAGCGTGACCGCGATGGCGCTGGACGCTTTCTGAAACCGATCACAAAAAATTCCAAGGAGACCCCATGTCCAAGCTGCCCCCTGTGCTCGCGAACCTGCCATTTCCCGTCATCGCATCGCCCCTGTTCATCATCAGCAACCCCAAGCTGGTGATTGAGCAGTGCAAGGCGGGTGTGGTCGGCTCTATGCCGGCGCTCAATGCCCGCCCAGCTGCGCAACTCGAAGACTGGCTGGCCGAGATCACCGAGACGCTGGCAGCCTACAACGCGGCCCACCCCGACAAGCCTGCGGCCCCCTTTGCCATCAACCAGATCGTGCACAAGAGCAATGACCGCCTGGAGCACGACATGGCCATGTGCGTGAAGTACAAGGTGCCAATCATCATCACCTCGCTGGGTGCCCGTGAAGAGATCAACCAGGCTGCGCACAGCTATGGCGGTGTCGTGATGCACGACATCATCAACAACAAGTTCGCGCACAAAGCGATCGAGAAGGGCGCGGACGGCCTGATCGCTGTCGCGGCCGGCGCTGGCGGCCATGCGGGTGTGAAAAGCCCGTTTGCCCTGATTCAGGAAATTCGCCAGTGGTTCGATGGTCCAGTGGCCTTGTCGGGTTCGATTGCATCGGGCGACGCCATTTTGGCCGCGCAAGCCATGGGGGCAGACTTTGCCTACATCGGTTCGGCGTTCATTGCCACGCACGAAGCGCGTGCGGCCGAAGACTACAAAAAAGCCATCGTTGATTGCAATTCGGACGACATCGTCTACAGCAACCTGTTCACGGGCGTGCACGGCAATTACCTGGCCCCGTCCATCCGTGCGGCAGGCCTTGACCCCGAGAACCTGCCCGAGTCCGACCCGAGCAAGATGAACTTTGGTGGTGACGCCAAGAAAGCCTGGAAAGACATCTGGGGCTGCGGCCAAGGCATTGGCGCTGTCCAGTCGGTGCAAAGCACCGCCGATCTGGTGGCCCAGCTCAAGGCCCAATACCAGGCGGCACGCGCCCGATTGGCGCTTTGAGCCACCGTAAGCTTTGCTGAGCCCCGTTTTGCAGAGCACCCAGCAGCGCCCTTCGGGGCGCTCTTTTTTGATCGATGCGATCAAGGCCGCGGGGTGCTTGCTGATCGTGTTGCACCACATGGCGTTCTATGGGCCCATGTCGGATGTGGTCGCCATCGCCTGGCCTGCAACGGTCAGCTGGCTCTATGACCATGGTCGTCTGGCGGTCCAGTTTTTCCTGGTGTGCGCGGGTTTTCTCACGGCGGGCAGCCTCGCGCGTTACGCATCCCTCTCGCCGTCCGAGGCCCTGAAGCTGGCGTGGCAGCGTTATTTGCGCCTGGCCATTCCCTTGCTGGCCGCGCTCAGTTTCACGGTGCTGGTCACTGAATGGCTTCGCCCCGATTTTGACCATGCCAGCCTGTCTGCACCGCCTGAGTGGGGTCAGGCGCTGGCGCACATGGTGCTGCTGCAGCACGTGCTGGACCTGGAGGCCTTGTCGGCGGGCATCTGGTATGTGGCCATCGACTTTCAGTTGTATGCGATGGCCCTGCTCAGCCTGATGGTGGTGAAGCTCTGTGGCCATGCGCAGTCGCCGCACTTGGCGCAGGCTTGGCGGTGGGGCCTGTGGCTGGGTTTGACCTGTGCCTCCTTGTGGTGGTGGAACCTGCATCCCGATCTGGACGACCATGGGCTTTATTTCTTTGGTGCTTATGGTCTGGGTTTGCTGGCTTGGGAAGCGCGGCGGCGTGCCAGCTTGCCCCATGGGCCGAGCCAGCGTTGGGGCGTGTGGGCGCTGCTGCTGGTGTTGGGCGGGGTGGCCTGGTGGCTGGAGCCGCGTTGGCGCGTGGCGGTGGCCTGGGGCATCGCCTGTTTGCTGATCGCTGTCCCAGCCCGCTGGTTTTCTGGCGACGCGCTGCGGTTTTCAGCAGCGCAGCAGATGGTGCATTGCTTGTCCAGGGTGTCTTACTCGGTCTTCCTGATCCATTTTGGTGTCAGCCTGCTCGTAAATGCAGCAGTCACGGCGCTGTGGCCCGAGGCCTTGTGGGCCAACGTGCTGGGCATGCTGATCGCCTTGCTGCTGTCCGTGCTGTGTGGTGCGCTGCTCTACCGCTTGGTCGAGCGCCACGCACCGACTTGGTGGCGGTGGTGGCTGTGGGCCGGTGTGTTCAAGGCCAGCGTGGCGCTGGCCCTGCTCATCAACCCGGCCTGAAGTCAGGCTTCCGAGGCTTTGACTTTTTCGGTGATGTAGGCCAGGGCCTCTTCCACCTGGTCGATCAGGATCAGGCACAAATCACCCGCTGACAGGCGAGAGAGTGCGATGTCGATGGCGTTGAACTCACCCTGGATGTCCTGGACGTGCGTGGTGCGCACAGCGCCTTGCAGGCCTTCGCGCAGCAGAGCAATCACCTCGCCGTCTTCCCGGCCGCGTTGACAGGCATCCTGGTAGAGCAAGACTTCATCAAAGGCTTGGCCCAGAATCTTGGTCTGGTCGCGGATGTCCTGGTCGCGCCGATCCCCAGCGCCGCTGATGACCACCATGCGCTTTTCGGCGGGCATGTTGTCGATGGCCTGCACCAGCGCCTGGATGGCGTCCGGGTTGTGACCGTAGTCGGCAATCAGGGTCGCACCCCGGTAGTCAAACACATTGAAGCGGCCGGGCACGCCCTGGATGTCGCTGATGAAGGTGGCCACGCCCTGAGCGATGGCTTCCCACGGCACACCGACCGCCCAGGCCGCACCGATGGCGGCCATGACGTTTTCCGTCTGGAAGCCAATTTGGCCTTGTCGGGTCAGGGGCACCTGGGACAGGGGGATGCGGAACACCTGCTTGCCCTTTTGGGCCACGATATGACCGTCTTCGGTGAACACCACGCGTTTGCCTTGTGCGCGGTGTGTCGCCAGCACGGGCTGGTTGCCATCGAGGGCGAAAAAGGTCACATCGCCCGGGCAATGGGGTGCCATGGAGGCGACGGCCGGATCCGCGGCATTGAGCACCGCCATGCCGTTTTGCGCCACGTTGAGCACGATCACGCGCTTGAGGACCGACAGGTCTTCCAGCGTGGTGATGTAGTTCAAGCCCAGGTGATCGCCACCGCCCAGGTTGGTCACGATGGCCACGTTACAGCGGTCAAAGGCCAAACCTTCGCGCAGCAGGCCGCCACGGGCGGTCTCGAACACGGCAGCGTCCACATCGGGGTGCATCAGCACATTGCGGGCACTGCGCGGGCCGCTGCAGTCGCCCGAGTCGGTCTGGCGACCATTGACGTAAACACCATCGGTGTTGGTCATGCCCACGCGCAGACCTTGCGCCTTGAGCAGGTGGGCCGTCAGGCGCACGGTGGTGGTTTTGCCGTTGGTGCCCGTCACCGCGATCACGGGAATGCGGCCTGTGGCACCGTTCGGAAACATCTGGTCAATGACCGCGTTGCCCACATCGCGGCCCTTGCCATAAGACGGGCTGATGTGCATGCGCAAGCCCGGGGCGGCATTGACTTCGACGATGCCACCGTTTTGCTCTTCCAGCGGGCGCAGCACGGATTCGCAGACCACGTCCACACCGCAAATATCGAGGCCCACCATTTGCGCAGCTTCCACCACCCGGGCGGCCACTTCGGGGTGCACGTCGTCGGTCACATCCGTGGCGCTGCCGCCCGTCGAGAGGTTGGCGTTGTTGCGCAAGATCACACGGCGGCCTTTTTCGGGCACCGATTCGGGCTCCAGGTCCTGGGCGTGCAGACGGCCAATGGCGATGTCGTCAAACCGGATCTTGGTCAGCGAGGTGGAGTGGCCTGTGCCGCGACGGGGGTCGGCATTCACCAGATCCACCAGCTGGCGCACCGTGTGCTTGCCATCGCCCACCACCAAGGGGGGCTCGCGGCGGGCCGCAGCGATCAGCTTGTTGCCCACCACCAGCAGGCGGTAATCGTGGCCGGGCAGGAACTTTTCAACCATCACGGTGCCATAGCGCTCGGCTGTGGCGTAGGCGTTGTCGAAAGCCGAGCGTTCGGTGATGTTGACCGTCACGCCTTTGCCTTGGTTGCCGTCTTGCGGTTTGACCACCACGGGCAGGCCCACTTCCAGGGCAATGGCCCAGGCTTCGTCGGGCGTTTGCGCAGGGCGACCCAAGGGCACAGGCACACCTGCCGCGTGCAGCAGCTTTTTGGTCAGGTCCTTGTCCTGGGCAATCGATTCGGCGATGGCGCTGGTGGAGTCGACTTCAGCGGCCTGGATGCGCCGCTGCTGCGAGCCCCAGCCAAATTGCACCAGGCTGCCATCGGTCAGGCGTCTGAATGGAATCCCTCGGGCGACGGCCGCGTCCACGATCGAGCCGGTGGAAGGCCCCAGGCGCACGTCTTCGTCCAGCTCGTGCAGCTGGGCCAAGGCGTTTTCCAGGTCAAAGCCATGAGAGCCCATGGCCGCTTTGCACAGCTGCTCCGCCAGCTCCAGCGCCAAACGGCCCACCGCCTCTTCGGAGTACTGCACCACCACCTGGTAAACGCCCGATTCTTCGGTGGCCGTGGTCCGGCTGAAGGTCACGGGGCAGCCGGCTTGCGCTTGCAGGGCCAGCGTGACTTTTTCAAGGGCGTGCGCCATGGAGGGGGCTTGGCCCGGGCGGCTGCCCTCGATGGGGCCGACTTCGGGGAAGATGCGGCGCAAGCGCTGTTCGATCGGGTGATTGGGCGCCAGGCTGCGTTCGGCCTCGGGGCAGGTCACGATGGCTTCAATGGCCGTGTGACGGCTCCACAGATTGGGGCCGCGCAGTGCGCGAATTCTTGACACTTCCATGAACCAGGATTCCTGTGATGCGGTAAGGCCGAAGGGCTCGTCGGGTGTTAGTGAGAGGTGTTCTGGCCGAAGCTTTTGACGCCAGCACGGATGAGGTCCGTGCTGATGTCCAGCGCCCAGGCCACGCTGGCGGCGATCAGCATGTCGTCGGTGTTCAGCTTGTCGTCTTGCAGCAGACGCGCCACGGCGGGTCGTTTGGCCGACAGCACGAGCGACTCGCGCTGGCCTTCACCCAAGACCAGTTGCCCATCGCGCCAGAAAGCCACGCGGCCGCCTTCGGTGCGGTGCGCCGCAAGTCGCGGGTTGTTTTCATCGTCGGCATAAAAGATCACGCTGCCATCGCAGTAGCTGGCCAGCTCTGCGACTTGCACATCGGCCGCATTGAGCACGGCAGTGCCATGGGGCAAGACCACGTCGACCTGGGTGCGCACATAAGTGGGCATTTTTTCGTCGCTGCCCGGATACAGATCGTCCAGACCTTGCGCCTTGGGCATGCGTGTGACCACACCGACCTGACAGCGGTCGTAGGGCAAGCCTTCGGCCAGCAGATGGCGGACATCGCTTTCGAACACAGCCGTTTGGACCGAGCGGTTGATCAAAAGTCGCTGGGCGTTGTCCCAATCCATGCCGCCCTGGCTTTGCAGCTGACGCTGGTTCATGTAGAGCCCATCGGCACAGGCCAGGCCCGTGTACAGGCCTTTGAGGTGCAGCAGCCAAGCCACCAGTTTGGCGGGCCGGGTGGTGTCGCCATCGCCCATGAGGCCCACCACCGGAATGCGGCCGGTTTCTGTGGGCTGGAACAAATGGTTGGCGATCGCCTGGCCTACCGGGCGGGGTTGACCCACAGCGGGTTTGAGGTGCATCAGCAAACCGGGCCCGGCATTGACTTCAACAATCGCGCCACCTTGCGCGGCCAGGGGCTGGGAGATGTCTTGCGCCACCAGATCGACGCCCGCGATGTCCAGGCCCACCACGCGAGCGGCCAGCACGGCTTGCGCAGCCACTTCCGGGTGGACTTCGTCGGTCACGTCCAGCGCCATGTTGCCTGTGCGCATGATCAACACGGTCCGGTCCTTGTCGGGCACGCTGTCGGCTGTCAGGCCTTGGCGTTTGAGCTCCAGCACTGAGGTGGTGTGCTCGTCGAGCCGAATGGTGTCGAGTGGAAAGTCTTCCTCTTCGCCGCGGCGAGGGTCGGAGTTGATCTGCAACTCGATCAGCTCGGCCACCGTGTGCACGCCATCGCCCACCACGCTGGCGGTTTCGCCTTTGTTGGCGGCGGCCACTTGGTCGCCGACCACCAGCAGGCGGTGTTCTTCTCCGCGGATGAAACTTTCGACAATGACTTCGCTGCCCTCGGCCAGGGCAATGTCGTAAGCGGCTTCGATGTCTTCCTGTTTGGACAGTTCCAGGGAGACGCCTCGGGCGTGGTTGCCGTCGGTGGGTTTGACGCACACGGGCAGGCCAATGTCCTGCGCGGCGGCCCAAGCGGCAGCGGGGCTGTCCACGATCTGGCCGGAGGGCACAGGCACGCCACACATGCTGAGCAGTTGTTTGGTGAGGTCCTTGTCCTTGGAGATGCCTTCGGCGATCGCGCTGGTGCGGTCGGTTTCGGCGGTCCAGATGCGGCGCTGCTGAGCGCCATGGCCCAATTGCACCAGGTTGCCGTCATTGAGGCGGATGGCGGGAATGCCGCGTTCGCTGGCCGCGTCCACGATGCTGGCCGTGCTGGGGCCGATGCACAGGCTGTCGACCATTTGCTTGAGGCGGTTGATTTGGCCCGGCACGTCAAAGGGGCGGTCTTCAATGGCCGCCAAAATCAGGTCGCGTGCGGTTTCGAGGGCGCTGCGGCTGACCGCTTCATGGCGGGTGCGGATGACGACTTTGTAGACGCCCCGGGGACCGGCTTCGCGGGCTTTGCCAAAGCCGGTTTGCATGCCGGCCTGGGTTTGCAGCTCCAGTGCCACGTGTTCGAGCACGTGACCGGCCCAGGTGCCTTGCGCCAGCCGTTGCAAGAAGCCGCCGCGTTCACCCACGCTGCAGCGGTGCTCGATCAAGCCGGGCAACCAGGCCGTCAAACGTTCGTTGAAGCCTGGCAAGGTGTTGGAGGGTGCGTCTTCCAGATCGCCGATGTCGATCAGTGCTTCCAAGACAGGACGGTAAGTCCAGATGTTGGGGCCGCGCAAATGGGTCATGCGCAGAAATTGAATGTTTTTGGCGTTCATGCGTGAAAAGGGCGGCTATACAATGACCGGCCCGTCATGGCGCTGGTGGATTGCTCTGAATTTTTGAAAATACATGGGCATTACAGGTGCAGTCGTGGGCGGCATCCATGGTTGTTTTTTGTCTCGTCGGCCGCCGGGGTCGTTCGAGTCGTTTCCGGTTCATCCTTCAATGACATCAACTTCTTCTTTGGCCGCTGCATCCCGTCAGGTTCTGCCCGACGCTTGGCAGGTTGAAGTCCATTCTTGTCTGCAACCTGATGAAAACGCAACAGCCTGGTTGGAGGTTGACCTTGACAGCAGCTTGCGATTTGCCAAAAGTGCCATCATTTTGACCGATCGGCGGGTCCTATCCCGGCCCGAAGGTGAAAAAAACTGGTCCAGCTGGGCTTTGCAGCCGGGTTTGGCCTTGAAACTCACGGACCATGCGGGTGTGGGCTGCCTCACCATGAGCAATGCCGAGGGACAGCTGGCCGTGTGGCGTTTCACCTTGGGCTTGCAGGCTGCCGTGGCCCGCTGGGTCGCGCAGTTCGAGAGCCAATTGGCCCAATGGGGCAGCGCTGAACAGGGGCGGCCTTTGCAGTCCGTGCTGTCGGGCTCGGTCTGCCCGGTTTGCCAGACGGTCATGAGCGACGAAGACGAGGACTGCCCCAGCTGCGGCCGTGAAGACTTGGCGCCGCCTTCGACCTGGACGCTGTTCAAGCTGTGGCGATTTGCCCGGCCCTACCAGCGCTCCTTGTTGGCCGGATTTTTGCTCACGCTGGCCGCCACCGCCGCCACTTTGGTGCCGCCCTACCTGACCATGCCCTTGATGGATGACATCCTCATCCCTTACCAAAACGGTCAGGCCATTGACCCCGGTCTGGTCTCTCTGTATTTGCTGGGCTTGTTCGGTTCAGCCCTGCTGGCCTGGGGCCTGGGTTGGGCCAAAACCTACATCCTGGCCTTGGTGTCCGAGCGCATCGGGGCCGACCTGCGCACCACCACGTACGACCATTTGCTCAAGCTGTCGCTGGAGTATTTTGGCGGGCGGCGCACAGGCGATCTGATTGCCCGCATCGGCAGCGAGACCGACCGCATCAACGTCTTTTTGTCGCTGCACCTGCTGGACTTTGCCACCGACGTCTTGATGATCCTGATGACGGCCATCATCTTGTTCACCATCAACCCGACCTTGGCTTTGGTGACCTTGCTGCCCTTGCCCTTCATCGCCTGGCTGATCCATGTGGTGCGCGAAAAGCTGCGCACCGGTTTCGAGAAAATTGACCGCGTGTGGGCCGAGGTGACCAACGTCCTGACCGACACCATCCCCGGCATCCGGGTGGTCAAAGCCTTCGCACAGGAAGATCGCGAAGCCCAACGTTTCAAGGACGCCAACGCGCACAACCTGCAGGTCAACGACCGGCTCAACCGCGTCTGGTCGCTGTTCTCGCCCACGGTGACGCTGATGACCGAAATCGGCCTGCTGGTGGTGTGGGGTTTTGGCATCTGGCTGGTGTCGGACGACCAGATCACGGTCGGTGTCCTGACCGCGTTTTTGGCCTACATCGGGCGCTTTTACAGCCGCCTCGATTCGATGAGCCGGATCGTCTCCAACACCCAAAAGGCCGCATCCGGTGCCAAGCGCATTTTTGACATCCTCGACCATGTCTCCAGCGTGCCCGAGCCGCTCAGCCCAGTGGCCTTGCCACCGCGTGTGCAAGGTCGCATCACGGTGCGCGATGCGGGCTTTCGCTATGGCAACCGCGCGGTGATCCGCCAGCTCAACCTCGACATCCAACCCGGCCAGATGATCGGCCTGGTGGGCCACAGCGGCTCGGGCAAGAGCACGCTGGTCAACCTGATCTGCCGCTTTTATGACCTGAGCGATGGTGCCATCGAGCTCGATGGCACCGACATCCGCCAGCTCAAGGTGGCCGACTACCGCCGCCAGATTGGTCTGGTGCTGCAAGAGCCATTCTTGTTCTTCGGCACCATCGCCGACAACATCGCCTATGGCAAGCCCGAAGCCACCCGCGAAGAGATCGTGGCCGCTGCCCGTGCAGCCCATGCCCACGAGTTCATCTTGCGCATGCCGCAAGGTTACGACTCCCTGGTGGGCGAGCGCGGTCAGGGTTTGTCGGGCGGTGAGCGCCAGCGCATCTCGATTGCCCGCGCTTTGCTCATCAACCCCCGCATCCTCATCCTGGACGAGGCCACCTCGGCCGTGGACACCGAGACCGAAAAAGAGATTCAAAAAGCGCTGGACAACCTGGTGCGCGGGCGCACGACGATTGCCATCGCGCACCGACTGTCCACTTTGCGCAAGGCCGACCGTCTGGTGGTCATGGACAAAGGGCTGGTGGTCGAAGAGGGGACGCACGACACGCTCATCGAGGCCCAAGGCGCTTACTGGCGTTTGTACGAAGCGCAGCAGCGCCAGGCCGAAGCCGAGGCGGTGTTGGGTGGCAGCGACGAAGACAAGAAGGTGATCGCATGAACCCCTTTGATTTGCAACGCGACGCCTTTGGCCGTTGGGTCTTGCAGCTGCCCGATGGCACGCGACACGTTCCTGTGACCGCCTTGCGCGCCTACCCGGTGTCCGCGCCGGACGAAGGGGTGGCGCTGATGGATGCCGACGGGCACGAGATTTTCTGGATCGATGCCTTGGACCAGCTGGCACCCGCTCTGCGCTCCCAGGTCATCCAGGCCCTGAACGAGCGGGAGTTCTTGCCAGAAATCCTTCAGCTGACCGATGTCAGCAGCTTCGCTACGCCCAGCACCTGGTCGGTGCTCACCGACCGGGGCAGCACACAGTTCTTGCTCAAGGGGGAAGAAGACATCCGGCGCTTGACGGGCACGGTGCTGCTGATCAACGACGCCAATGGGGTGCAGTTCATGATCCGCGACCTGGCGGCCATGGACAAGCATTCGCGCAAACTGCTGGACCGGTTCCTCTGAGCGGCCTCAAAGAGGCCAGACCGAGCCCTGTTCGGGCACCAGCGCACGCCATTTGATCTCGTGCTCGATGCGCTGGCGCAGCATGTCGGACGCCTCGCGCTCGCCATGCACCACATACACCTGCCCGGGTGCGCTGGGCATTTTGTGCAACCAGCTCAACAGCTGGTTCGCGTCGGCATGGGCTGAGGCCGATTCGATTTGCGCCACCTCGGCCCGCACCGCCACATCCTGCGCGTGGATGCGGAGGGTGCTGCGGCCACTGGCCAGTGATGCGCCGCGCGTGCCCGGCGCCTGGTAGCCCGTCAGGATCACCATGTTGCGGTGGTCGCCTGCGTATTGCGCCAGGTGGTGCAGCACCCGCCCACCCGTGGCCATGCCGCTGGCCGCCAGAATCACCATCGGACCGTGCCGCCGCGCTAGGGATTTGGACTGCTCGGGGGTCTCCAGCATGGTGGCCACATGGTCCATGTTGCGCACTTCCTGCACGCTCAGGCGGTGCTCACCCGGGTGGCGCTCAAACAAGGCCGTGGTGTGGATCGCCATTGGGCTGTCCAGAAAAATCGGCAAGCCTTTGGGAATCTCCCCGGCAGCTTTGAGCTGGGCAATGGTGTGCAACACGGCCTGCGCCCGACCCACGGCAAACACCGGCACCACCGCCACACCGCCGCGTGCAGCCAGTTTCTTCAGCAGCGGCCCCAGCTCCTCAAACAGCTTTTCCTTGGGGTGCTGGCGGTCACCGTACGTCGACTCAATCAAGACCGTGTCGGCCTGCGGTGGTGGCTCCGGCGGGTTCATCAGCGGGTCGTCGGGGCGGCCCAGATCGCCCGAAAACAAAATCCGCCGACCTGCCACATCGAGCAGCAAACTGGCTGCACCCAGGATGTGCCCGGCGGGCTGAAAGCGCGCCTTCCAGCCGCGAATGGGCTCGAACCACTGGCCCTGGTGCTCGGCGTGTAATTGTTTGAGGCAGTGGATGGCCTCTTGCTTGTTGTACAGCGGTAGAGCTGGGGCATGTTTGGAAAAGCCATGGCGATTGGCGAAAAAAGCGTCTTCTTCCTGGATGTGCCCGCTGTCGGGCAGCAAGATGCTGGCCAGGTCACAGGTTGCTGCAGTGGCATGCACCCGACCGCGAAAACCGTTTTTGACCAACAAGGGCAAGTAGCCGCTGTGGTCCAGGTGGGCGTGGGTCAGCACCACCGCGTCAATGTGAGCCGGGTTCGCGGGCAGAGGGTTCCAGTTGCGCAGGCGCAGCTGTTTGTAACCCTGGAACAGCCCGCAATCGACCAGCAGCCGCTTCTGGTTGTGCTCGATCAGGTATTTGGAGCCGGTGACGGTATCGGCTCCGCCGAGGAAGGTGATGGTGGCGCTCATGCTTCGCATGCTGCCTTCAAAAGCAAAAGCCTGCTTGACGCAAGTCAAACCCCGGTGGAGTACAACAAAGCCATCTTGTCATACCCGCGAACGCGGGTATCCATGGCAGTCGAAGACATGGACCCCCGATCGGGTCGGGGGTGACCATTTACATGTCACACCCGCGCACGCGGGCATCCAGTGCGGCCGAAGGCATGGACCCCCGATCAGTCGGGGATGACCATTCAATTGTCATGCCCGCGAATGCGGGTATCCATGGTGGTCGAAGGCATGAACCCCGACAGGTCGGGAGAGACGAACGCAGTTCAGCCGCCGAAGAAACCCTTGAGCTTGTCGGTCCAGCTTTCGCCACTGGGTTGGTGTTTGCCGCCGCCTTTTTTCAGGGACTCTTCAAACTCCTTGAGCAGCTTTTTCTGGTGCTCGGTGAGCTTGACCGGCGTTTCCACCGTGATGTGGCAATACAAGTCGCCCGGGTAGCTGCCGCGCACACCCTTGATGCCTTTGCCGCGCAAGCGGAACTGCTTGCCCGTCTGGGTGCCTTCGGGGATGTCGATGGCCGCTTTGCCGCCCAAGGTCGGCACCTCGATTTCGCCGCCCAAAGCCGCTTTGGAAAAGCTGATCGGCACCGCGCAGTGCAGGTCGTCGCCATCGCGCTCGAAGATGTCGTGTTTCTTCAGCCGGATCTCGATGAACAAATCGCCCGGTGGCCCGCCATTGGTGCCAGGCTCGCCATTGCCCGCGCTGCGGATGCGCATGCCGTCGTCGATACCCGCCGGGATTTTGACTTCCAGTGTTTTTTGCTTTTTGACCTTGCCTTGCCCGTGGCAAGTGCCGCAGGGGTCGGGGATGATCTTGCCCGTGCCCCGGCAGTGCGGGCAGGTCTGCTGCACGCTGAAGAAACCCTGGCGCATCTGCACCTGGCCCTGACCGTGGCAGGTCGAGCAGGTCTTGGCGCTGGTGCCCGGTTTGGCGCCCGTGCCGTGGCAGGTGTCGCACTCGTCCCAGCTCGGGATGCGCAGCTGCGAATCCTTGCCGTTGGCTGCTTCTTCGAGCGTGATTTCCATCGCGTAGCTGAGGTCCGCACCCCGGAACACTTGACGCCCGCCGCCGCGCCCACCGCGGCCCTGGCCTCCAAAGATGTCGCCGAAGATGTCGCCAAACGCATCACCGAAACCGCCAAAGCCTTCGGCACCGCCACGCATATTGGGATCGACCCCGGCATGGCCATGCTGGTCGTAAGCCGCGCGTTTTTGCGGGTCTGACAGCATCTCATAGGCCTCTTTGACCTCTTTGAATTTGGTTTCGGCGTCTTTGGCCTTGGCGTCATCCCCCTGGTTGCGGTCGGGGTGGTACTTCATCGCCAGCTTGCGATAAGCCTTTTTGATGTCTTCGTCTGAAGCGTTTTTGGCAACGCCCAGCACTTCGTAAAAATCTCGTTTTGTCGCCATGACTTTCAGGCCTTTACATGCAAAAAACGTCCCGAGACCTGCCCGGGACGTTGGGGGTGTTTGTGGGAGGCCACCCCTGTGGCCGATTGCAATCGCGAGCAGGGGCTCGCTCCCACGGGATGGCCCACAGCATCCATGCGGGCATCAGCCCTTTTTGACTTCCTTGACTTCCGCGTCCACCACGTTGTCGTCTTGGGGCTTGGCTTCGGCTGCGCCTGCACCCGCAGCGGCTTGCTGCGCTTGCATGTCGGCGTAGACCTTTTCGCCCAGCTTCTGGCTGGCGGTCATCAGCGCTTCGGTTTTGGCTTCGATGGCGTCTTTGTCTTCGCCCTTCAAAGCTTCTTCCAGCGCCTTGCTGGCTGTTTCGATGGCTTCCTTTTCGGCCGCCTCGATCTTGTCGCCGTGCTCGGTCAGGCTCTTCTTGACGCTGTGCACGGCGGCTTCACCAGCATTGCGGGCTTGCACCAGTTCGAGTTTTTTCTTGTCTTCGGCCGCGTTCAGCTCGGCGTCTTTCACCATCTGCTGAATTTCTTCTTCCGACAAGCCCGAGTTGGCCTTGATCGTGATCTTGTTTTCCTTGCCGGTGCCCTTGTCCTTGGCGCCCACGTGCAAGATGCCGTTGGCGTCGATGTCGAACGACACTTCGATCTGAGGCGTGCCGCGGGGTGCGGGTGGGATGCCTTCGAGGTTGAACTCGCCCAGCAATTTATTGCCCGAAGCGATGTCGCGCTCGCCCTGGAACACCTTGATCGTCACCGCAGGCTGGTTGTCTTCGGCGGTCGAGAAAGTCTGTGCAAACTTGGTCGGGATGGTGGTGTTCTTGGTGATCATCTTGGTCATCACACCGCCCATGGTTTCGATGCCCAAAGACAAAGGCGTCACATCGAGCAGCAGCACGTCGGTGCGGTCGCCAGACAAGACCTGGCCCTGGATCGCAGCGCCCACGGCCACGGCTTCGTCGGGGTTCACGTCCTTGCGGGGCTCTTTGCCGAAGAACTCCTTGACCTTCTCCTGCACCTTGGGCATGCGGCTCATGCCGCCCACCAGGATCACGTCGTGGATGTCGGAGACCGACACGCCAGCGTCCTTGATGGCCATGCGGCAGGGGGCGATGGTGCGCTCGATCAGCTCTTCCACCAGCTGTTCCAGCTTGGCACGGGTGAGCTTGACGTTCAGGTGTTTGGGGCCTGTGGCATCGGCCGTGATGTAGGGCAGGTTGACGTCGGTCGAGGCCGAGCTGGACAGCTCGATCTTGGCCTTTTCAGCGGCTTCTTTCAGGCGCTGCAGGGCCAGCACGTCCTTGGTCAGGTCCACGCCGGATTCTTTCTTGAACTCGGCAATGATGAAGTCGATGATGCGCTGGTCGAAGTCTTCGCCACCCAGGAAGGTGTCGCCGTTGGTGGACAGCACTTCGAACTGCTTTTCGCCATCGACATCGGCGATCTCGATGATGGACACGTCGAAGGTGCCGCCACCCAGGTCATACACCGCGATTTTGCGGTCGCCCTTTTCCTGCTTGTCCAGGCCAAAGGCCAGGGCCGCAGCGGTGGGTTCGTTGATGATGCGCTTGACGTCCAGACCGGCGATGCGGCCAGCGTCCTTGGTGGCCTGACGCTGGGCGTCGTTGAAGTAAGCGGGCACGGTGATGACGGCCTCGGTCACTTCTTCGCCGAGGTAGTCTTCGGCGGTTTTCTTCATCTTGCGCAGGATTTCAGCGCTGATCTGGGGGGGGGCCAGTTTGTTGCCGCGCACCTCCACCCAGGCGTCGCCATTGTCGGCCTTGGTGATGGTGTAGGGCATCAGGTCGATGTCCTTTTGGACTTCCTTCTCGGCAAATTTGCGACCGATCAGGCGCTTGACCGCGTAGAGCGTGTTTTTGGGGTTGGTCACCGCCTGGCGCTTGGCCGAGGCACCGACCAGGATTTCGCCGTCTTCCTGGTACGCAATGATCGACGGGGTGGTGCGAGCGCCTTCGGCGTTCTCGATCACTTTGGTCGTGTTGCCTTCCATGATGGCCACGCACGAGTTGGTGGTGCCCAGGTCAATACCGATGATTCTTCCCATTTTGATGCTCCGAAATTGGTTAAAAGTACAGATGTTTTGCAGTTGGGGCGGGGTGAACGCTTTTCAAGTCCCCTTACGCCCAAAAAGGTCATATTGGCTGTCATCCCGGCCCCCGAGCCGGGATCCATCCGTTTGAAGTCATGGACCCCGGATCAAGTCGGGGGTGACAGTTTGGGGGGAAGCGGGGTTTATTTTGGCGCCGTGACCGTGACCAGAGCTGGGCGCAACACCCGGTCGGCGATCTGGTAGCCCTTTTGCAACACCGTGACCACAGTGTTGGGTTCCTGCTCGGCAGGGACCACGCTGATGGCCTGGTGGTGGTGTGGATCGAACTTGGTGCCCGCTGCGGGTGCAATTTCAACCACTTTGTTGCGTTCCAACGCGCTTTTGAGCTGGCGCAGGGTGGCTTCCGAGCCTTCGCGGATCTGCTCGATCGTCACATTGGGTATGGCCAGACCGGCTTCCAGGCTGTCCAGCACGGGCAGCAGGCTGTCGGCAAAACTCTCCACGGCGAATTTGCGGGCTTTGGTGATTTCGTCGTCGGCACGGCGGCGGGCGTTTTGCACATCGGCCTGGGCGCGCAGGTACTGGTCGGCCAGATCGGCGTTTTGGGCCTTCAGGTTCGCCAGCTCGGCCTGGGCATCGGCCAACGGGTCGGCCGGGGTGGTGGCTGCGGCGGCCAGTTCTTCGTCGCTCAGGGGCTTTGGGTTGGGGTTTTGTGTGGCTTCTGACATGAGCAATCTGCGCAAAAAATGAATACCCCTTTTAAATAGGGGCGTTGTTCAGGGCTTCAAGAGGGCAAGAAAAACCCGCCGAACGGCGGGTCAGGTGGGTGCCAGTCTGGCGCAGGCTCAGTCCAGGGCCAGCAGTTCCACATCGAATTTCAGGGTGGCATTGGGCGGAATCACGCCACCCGCGCCGCGGGCACCATAGCCCAGCTCAGGGGGGATGATCAGGGTGCGCTGACCACCCACCTTCATGCCCGCCACGCCTTCGTCCCAGCCCTTGATGACCATGCCTGCACCCAAACCGAACACAAAGGGGTCACGACGGTCACGGCTCGAATCGAACTTGGCGCCTTGCTGGCCGTCCTTGTAGAGCCAGCCGGTGTAGTGCACGGTGACATCCTGGCCAGCGGTGGCGATCGCGCCTTCGCCCACGACGGTGTCTTCGTATTGCAGGCCGGAGGGGGTGGTGTTCATGGAGGGGATCCTGTCAGTCAGTGTCCGGAGCCATCGGTCGGCTTTCCGGGATGTGGAAAACACAAAATTATGCCAGCCCCGCGCGTTCCATCAACGCGCCATTTGGCGTTTGGCCAAGTCACGCATCAGCGCACCCACGCCATAGGTCCACGCGGGTGCCTGGTCCGAGGTGGTGACCTGGTTGGTCAGGGTGCCCAGCTGCGGGGTGGAAATGCTCACCACATCACCCACCACATGGGTGAAGCCCTGGCCAGGGCCGTGGCGGTCTTGAGTGGGGGCGAACATGGTGCCCAGGAACAGCATCATGCCGTCCGGGTACTGGTGGTATTTGCCCATGGCCTGGCCCGCCAGGTCCAGCGGGTCGCGGCTGATCTGGCTCAAGGCGCTGCTGCCTTGCATCACAAAACCTTCGGGGCCCTGTACTTTCAGGCTCAGCTCGCATTGGCGCACATCGTCAATGCCGAAGTGCTCGTCAAACAGGCGGATGAAGGGGCCGATGGCGCAGCTGGCGTTGTTGTCTTTGGCTTTGCCCAGCAGCAGCGCGCTGCGGCCTTCGAAGTCGCGCAGGTTCACGTCGTTGCCCAAGGTGGCACCCACCACTTCACCGCGTGAGTTGGCGGCCAGCACGATCTCGGGCTCCGGGTTGTTCCACTGGCTGCCCGGGTGAAGCCCTACTTTTGCGCCAGGGCCCACCGCGCTCATGGGTTGTGCTTTGGTGAAGATTTCGGCGTCGGGCCCGATCCCCACTTCCAGGTATTGCGACCACATGCCTTGGGCCAGCAACACTTCCTTGAGTTTGGCCGATTCGGGCGAGCCGGGCACCACGCTGCGCAGGTTGTCGCCAATGACCGCCACCACCGCCTGGCGCACGGCTTCGGCGCGGCTGGCGTCGCCACGGGCTTGTTCTTCGATCACACGCTCGAGCATGCTGGCCACAAAGGTCACGCCCGCCGCCTTGACGGCTTGCAGGTCGCAGGGGGCCAAAAACCAGGGCTTGGACGGGTCACGCGCAGCTTCGTCGCTGTTGGCCAGCACGGCCGCTGTTGGGGCCAGGGGGGAGGCCTGGCCTGTGCGGATGCATTGCCTGACACGTTGAGCCACTTGCTCCAGTTCGAGCAACTCGCTGCATGTGAGCGCCAGGCGCGACAGGTCCAGCACCTGGTCGGGCGTCACCGCGACCAGAACCGGGCCGGTGTTCGGTTGCCAGATGCGGCCGATCAAGAGGGCGTTGTCAGACAGTGAGGGCAGGGCGGAGGTGTTCATGGCGGGTGTCCAAATGGGTGCGGTCTATCTTGCCAGAAGCGGGCAGCGGCCAGCTGTCACTTAGGGGCCTGGGGTGGTTTGGGCGCCGGACTGGCGCGGGCCTGCCGTGTTGGCCAGTTGGGGGCTCAGATGCAATGCGTTACAAGCTTGTGCGTTGCAACACCGAAATGTCCGGCCTTTGATCTTAGAGTGGCGTGTCTCGGTTGAAAGGAGCTTTCAAATGAACACGATGACTGCATTCAAATCCGCGGGTGCCTTGACCTGTGCTTTGGCCATTTTGCTCGGGTGTGCAACGGCCACACCCGAGCAAAAGGGGGCCGGAACCGGTGCGGTGATCGGTGCCGTGGCTGGGCAAATTCTGGGGCGTGACAGCAAATCCACAGTCATTGGTGCGGGTCTGGGTGCTTTGGGCGGCTATGTCTGGTCGAAAAGCATGGAGGACAAGAAGCGGGCCATGGAGCAAGCCACGGCCGGTACCGGCACGGTGGTCACACAGACCGCAGACAACCAGCTCAGGCTCAGCATCCCCAGCGATATTTCATTTGATTCGGGCCGTTCCGAAATCCGGCCCAACTTGCGACCGATCCTGGACCAGTTTGCCCAGGGCTTGAGCCAGCAGCCCAGCATGGAAGTGCGCATCGTGGGGCACACCGACAACACCGGCAGTGACGCCGTCAATAACCCTTTGTCGGTCAACCGCGCCCAGAGCGCCCGCGATTACCTGGTGTCGCGCGGGGTGAACAGCAGCCGCATCAGCATCGACGGACGCGGTTCTCGCGAGCCGATCGCTGACAACAACACCGAATCAGGCCGTGCCCGCAATCGCCGCATCGAGATTTTCCTGGCAGAGCGTGCTACAGGACGTTGAGGCTGGGCCGTTTTCGTTGCCGTAATGGTCTTTTTCACTCACGTATTGACTTTTGTCACCCCTGACCAGATCGGGGGTCTATGCCTTCGCCTTCTATGGATACCCGCATGCGCGGGTATGACAGTGGGTGTGCGGGCATGACATGAGGGCTGTCACCCCCGACCTGATCGGGGGTCTGTGCCTTCGGCTGTTCTGGATGCCTGCATGCGCGTGTGTGGCACATCAATGGTCATACCCGACTTGATCGGGTATCCATGCTTGCTCAGCGCTCAGCCTGAGAACGTCACAGGTAAATCTTTTGCAGCAGCGTCAGCAGTGTTGTGCGCTGCGCAGGGGTGAGCCGTGCGGTTTTCTCGATTTCGAGTTCGGTGGCGGTCTGCTCGGCTTGCACCATCAGGGCCTGGCCTTTGGGGGTGGCGTGCAGCCCGACGGCGCGCCCGTCGTGCGGGTGCGGTTTGCGCTCGATCAGGCCACGTGACTCCAGCGACTGGATCAGACCCACCAGGTTGGGGGGCAGCAGGTCGAGCGTGGCGCACAACTGGCGCGAGGTCACGCCGGCGTTGTGGCAGATGATGGACATGACCGAAAAATCCACGGGCTTGAGACCGTAAGGGGCCAGCCGTTCCAGAAACAAGCCGATGATGCTGAGCGCTGCACGCCGTGCGTTGTAACCCATCAGGGATTGCAGGTAAGTGCTGTCCACTTTGTCGACGGCCGATCCCGAAGCGGGATCCGTTTTTTTGGATCGCGCTTTGTTGGGGGCGGGCTGGGTGGCTTTGCTCATGCTGCCGCCGTGCATTGCTGCACGATGATGAAAGTGCGCATCTGGAATTCGGGCAGTACCCAGCTGCGCAGGGCCTTGGCTGGAGCGCGCCATCGGGTATCGGCCTGGGGTGTCTGCTCGTCCAGGCCGGCTTCGATGCGCAGCCAAGCCCAGTCCATCAGCACCAGGGCCACGGCACGCAGGTAGTCGTCGGCCACACGGAAGGGCAAAGCGGCGTCTTGCGGCGCCGCTTTCAAGATCTGCTCGGTCACGGCACGCAGGGTCTGAATGCGGGCTTGCGCGGCAGTGCTGGTTTTGGCTGATTTGGGCAAGTCGGCAGCGATGGTGTCGAGCAGGGCGTTCATGCCCTGACCGCCATCGGCCATCACTTTGCGCACCAGCAGGTCAATCGCCTGGATTTCGTTGGTGCCTTCGTAGATCATGGCCACACGGGCGTCGCGCACGATTTGCTCGATGCCCCATTCGCGCACATAGCCGTGGCCGCCAAACACCTGCAGGCAGTCGCTGCCGCCATGAAAGGCCTGGTGGGTGAAGACCGATTTCATGACCGGCGTGACCAGAGCGCACCAGCGCTGGGCGGCGGCTTGGGTGTCGGCGTCTGGGCTGTGCTTGATCAGGTCGAGCTCCAGCGCGGTGCGGTAGGCCAGCACGCGACCGGCATCGATCCAGGCGCGTTGCGTGTCCAGGATGCGGCGCATGGCGGGGTGCTCGGCAATGAAATCCGCTTCTGCAGCCGATTTGCCTTTGCCCGGCGCCCGCATCTGGCGGCGTTCTTGGGCGTAAGCATCGGCTTTTTGCCAGGCGGCGTCCAGCAGGCCAATGCCTTGCAGGGCCACGTGCAGGCGGGCAGCGTTCATCATCACGAACATCGCGTTCAGGCCCTTGCCGGGCTCGCCCACGATCGAACACACCGCTTCGTCAAAACGCATCACGCAGGTGGGGCTGCCGTGCAGGCCCATTTTTTCTTCGATGCGGTCGCAGTGCACGCGGCTGCGCGAGCCATCCGGGTAGAACTTGGGCACCAAAAACAGCGACAGGCCTTTGGGACCGGGCGGCGCGTCGGGCAGGCGGGCCAGCACCAGGTGCACGATGTTGTCGGTCAGGTCGTGCTCGCCGCCCGAGATGAAAATCTTGGTGCCGCTGACAGCGTACTTGCCATCGGGCAAGGGCACGGCTTTGGTGCGGGCCAGGCCCAGGTCGGAGCCCGCATGCGGCTCGGTCAGGCACATGGTGGCCAGCCATTCGCCGGTGGCCACTTTTTCCAAATACAGCGCTTTGAGCTCGTCGCTGGCGTGGTGCTTGATGCACTCATAAGCGCCGTGCAACAGGCCGGGGGCCATGGTCCAGCCGTGGTTGGCCGCGCTCAGCATTTCGTACAGCATGGCTTCGAGCACGCTTGGCAGGCCTTGGCCGCCGTCTTCGGTGCTGGCTGCCAGCGCAGGCCAGCCCGATTGCCAGAAGGACTGGTAGGCCGCTTTGAAACCCGGCGGCATGGTGACCGCGCCGTCTTTCCACTGCGCACCGATTTCGTCGCCATCGCGGTTGAGCGGGGCGATCACCTCGCCCACGAACTTGCCTGCTTCATCGAGCACCTGCTGCATCAAGTCCGGGTCCACCTCGGCAAAGGCGGGCAGGGCTTGCAGTTGGGCGGGTGCGTTCAGGACGCGGAACAACACAAACTGCATGTCGTCGGTGCGGGGTTGGTAGGCGTTCATGGGGCGAATGGTGAATGAAGAGAAGTCCGGGCCACCCACGGGACAGGCCGGACCAGGTTCAAGTAACAGATCAGGAGTCGACGCTGAAGCCGATGCGCTTGATCAGGGGACCCCAGCGCTCGAGTTCCACTTGCGAGCTCTTGAGCTGGTCTGCCACGGTGCCACCAAACGGAATCAGGCCCACCACGGTCAAGGCATCTTGCACGCCTTTGTCTTTGAGGGCGGCATTGATCGCTGCGTTGGCTGCTTGCACCACGTTGGCCGGGGTTTTGGCGGGGGCGTAAAAACCAAACCACTCTTCCACCGTCAACTCAGGGAAGCCTTGCTCGGCAAAGGTGGCCACATCGGGCACAAAAGGCGAACGGGTTTTGCCCGAAGTGGCGATGATGCGCATCTTGCCGGCTTTGTGGTTGGCAATGAAGTCGCCGTGTGGGGTGAACATGCAGGCGATCTGGCCGCCCACCACATCGGTCACGCCGGGCACGGAGCCACGGTAAGGCACATGCTTGAACTCGAAGTTCTGGTTCAAGCCCAACAAGGCGCCGATGAAGTGGGGCGTAGAGCCTGCGGCGGGTGAGCCGTAGCTGGCTTGTGCGGGGTTGGCCTTGGCCCAGGCGATGAAGTCTTTCACGTTCTTCACGCTGGCGGGCACCATGGGGCCAACGGCAAAGCCATGGTGGATCATGGAGGCGGTGCCCACGGGAGTGAATTCTTCAAAAGGCTTGTACTGCAGGTTTTTGAAGATGTGGGGGTAGAGCGAGATGGCCGAGAATGGTGTCATGGCCAGAACCGAACCGTCGGCAGGAGCACTCTTGAGCAAATTCAGCGCAATTTGGCCGCCCGCGCCTGGGCGGCTGTCGATGATGCCCGCGTTCTTGCTGTAAGGGGTGCCGCCAAATTTCTCGGCCACGCGGCGGGCGCAGATGTCACCAGAGCTGCCCGGCGGAAAGCCGTACAGAACCTTGACTTGCTCAATGGGCAAGCCACTTTGCGCCCAGGCCTGCTGGAAAGCCGTACTGCCCAGAACGGCAGCGCCGATGGCCGATTGGATGAATTCACGTCGGTTGCTCATGCTTGTCTCCTCTTTGGGTGGTTAAAAAACGTGGGGATCTGTTCAGCTACAGAGCGCTTTGATGTCTTCGGGCACCGGGATGGCCTTGATGCGGTCCGGATCATCGGGGTGCTTGATGCAGAAAGCACGCACTTCGGTGCCTTCGCACAACACGGTATCGCCACGCATGACCACATGCTTGTGCACGATGACCTTTTCTCGCCACTCCTGCACGCTGGTATGCACCTGCAGGGTTTCGCCATAGGTGGCGGGGCGGATGAATTTCGTGTTGATCTCCAAGAGGGGCGTACCGATGATGCCGCGCGTCTTGACCAGCTCACGCCAGGGCGGTACGCCGCACTTCACAAAGAAGTTCAGGGACGAGGCGTCCATCCATTTGGAAAAGTTGGGGAAGAAGACGATGCCTGCGGGGTCGCAGTCACCGAACATCACTTGCACTTCGTAAACAACGGTTTTACTCATGGGAGGTACTTGGTTGGCGTGAACAAATTTTCAGTTGTTATGCCCGACTCGATCGGGCATCCATGCGCATCGAAGGCATGAATACCCGCTTGCGCAGGTATGACAAATGTGTGAGGTGCACGCATGTTGTGGTGGTTTTAGCGGGGGGCCATGCGCAAAGCGCCGTCCAGGCGGATGGTTTCGCCGTTCAGGTGGTTGTTGGTCACGATGTGGCAGGCCAGCTCGGCGAACTCGCTGGGTTTTCCCAGGCGCGAGGGGAAGGGGATGCTGGCTGCCAGCGACTGCTGCACTGGCTCGGGCAGTTCCTTGAGCAAGGGTGTGGCAAACAGGCCAGGTGCAATGGTGCACACGCGGATGCCATGTTGCGCCAGGTCACGCGCCATGGGCAGCGTCATGCCGGCCACGCCAGCCTTGGAGGCGCTGTAGGCCTGCTGGCCAACCTGGCCGTCAAACGCAGCCACCGAGGCGGTGAACACCATCACGCCGCGGGCATTGTCTTCCATGGGGTCGAGCTTGGCGCAAGCGGCAGCGAACAGGCGTGCCGCGTTGTAGGTGCCGATCAGGTTAACGTTGATCACCCTGGCGAAATCGGCCAGCGGGGCGGCGTTGCCGTCCTTGCCTACCACGCGCTTGGCCGAACCGATGCCGGCAATTTGCATCAGGATGCGAGCCGGGCCATGGGCGGCTGCGGCGGTTTCGATGGCATGCTGCATGCTGGCTTCGTCGGCCACGTTGCAAGATACCGCAATGCCGCCAATGTCCTTGGCCACGCGCTCGGCGTTGTCCATGTTGAGGTCGAGCACGGCGACCTTGGCGCCCAGACGGGCCAGTTCGCGAGCGGTGGCTTCGCCCAAACCGGAACCACCACCGGTCACCAGTGCTGCTTGTCCTTGGATGTTCATGTCAGTGCCTTTGTGTTGTCGTTGAATTCGGTTTTGTCATGCCCGTCTGGATCGGGAATCCATGCGCAGCGAAGGCATGGATTCCCGCGTTCGCGGAATGACAAAGGTTCGGGATGTCGAAGTCAGGCGCATCAAACGGTGCCTTCCGGGTATTCGATCAAGAGCGCAATGCCCTGACCACCGCCCACGCAAGCACTGGAGATGCCGTAGCGCAAGCCGCTGCGTTTCAACTCACGCGCCAGCGTGATCGTCAGTCGCACGCCGGTCGCAGCCAGCGGGTGACCCAGGGCAATCGCGCCGCCGTTGACGTTGAGCTTGGACAAGTCCAGGCCCAGTTCACGGCCCACGGCCAGGGTTTGTGCGCCTTGGGCTTCGTTGATTTCGAAGCGGCCAATGTCGGACAGCTTGAGGCCCGTGCGCTCCAGCAGCAAACGGATGGCGGGCGCAGGACCAATGCCCATGATCTCGGGCGGCACGCCCACTGCGGCGGCAGCCACCACGCGGGCCAAGGGCTTTTTGTTGTTCGCTTTGGCATAAGCACTGGAGGTGACCACGCAGGCCGCAGCGGCATCGACCAGGGCCGAGCTGTTGCCGCCGGTCTGCACGCCGCCTTCGTACACGGGCTTGAGCTTGGCCAGCACTTCGGGCGGTGAGATGCGGGGGTGGGTGTCGGCGTTGACCTCGGTCACTTTGCCTTGCAGCTTGATGCCCCGGGCCTTGTAGCCTTCGAGTTCAAATTTTTCGGTGACCACCGGCACGATCTCGCCCGCGTGGAATCCAGCCTCTTGGGCCGCCACCGCTTTGGCGAACGAATCCGATGCGAACTGGTCCACCTCTTCACGGGTGATGTTGTACTTTTTGGCCAGGTTCTCGGCGGTCTGGATCATGTTGATGCCAGCGGCCGGGTCTTTCAGCGCTTCCCACATGTAGTCCTTGAAGCCCACGGGCGCGCCCAGTTTGAAGCCAGTGCGGTGGTCGAAGGCGGCAATCGGGTTGCGCGTCATGCTTTCGGTGCCCACCAACAGGGCCGCATCGCACACGCCCGCTTCGATCTGCTCACCCGCCTGGCGGAAGAGTTCAAAGCCGGTGCCGCAGATGCGCTGGGTCATGATCGCGGGCACTTCCTGCGGTACACCCGCGTACAGCCCGATGTGGCGTGGCAGGAAGAACTGGTCAAAGTCACCCGGGGCCATGTTGCCGGTGATGACCGAGCCGATCTCGGTGGCGGCGATGCCTGCGCGCTTGAGTGCTTCGCGTGCGGCCTTGATGCCGAGGTCGGTGGGCGAGATGTGTCCCAATGCGCCGCAGTAATCGACCATGGGCGTGCGCACGCCCTCGTGCATCCACACATCGGCAAACGCGTTGAAAAATCCTTTGGCTGTCATCATTTTTCCTTGAGGTTTGTCATGCCCGACTTGATCGGGCATCCATGTTCATCGAAGGCATGGATTACCGCGTTCGCAGGTATGACAAGTGAGTGGTTTACGTTTGGGGTTTGACGATGTAGTGCAGCGTGTCGGCATGCAACGCTGCCACGGTGTCGGCGCGGTGGGTGAGCACCGAGCGTTGGTTGATTGAGCCTTTGTCGGTGATCTCGCCCTTGTCGATGGTGGGCGGTTCGCTCAGCAGGCACAGGCGGGCAATGCGGTTGGCGCTGCCGGTGCTGGTTTTGGCCAGTTCGTTGACGATTTCCTGAAATTTGGCCAGCACTGGGGCCGAGGCCAGCACGTCCGACATGGGAGCGTCGGCACCCAGGCCGCTGAGCGCTCGCACAGCAGGTGTCGGGAAAATCATGGCGCCGACTTCCTTCATGTTCAGGCCGGTGAGCACCGCATCCTGGATGTAGGGGGCGCCTGCGGCGATGATCTTGCCGCGCAACGGACCCACGCTCACAAAGGTGCCTGTGGCCAGCTTGAAGTCTTCGGCAATGCGACCGTCGAACTTCAGGCCCAGGTGCACATCGGTCTCGTCGATCCACTTGACCGCGTCGCCGGTGCAAAAGAAGCCTTCCTCGTCAAAGGCCTCGGCAGTTTCCTTGGGGGCACGCCAGTAGCCGGGCGTGATGTTGGGGCCGCGGTAGCGCACCTCGGTCTTGCCTTGCATGTCCACCAGCTTGAGTTCCAGACCGGGGGTGGGCACGCCCAGATCGCCCGCGCGCACGTTGGGGTTGGTCACGAAGATGCCGAACGGGCCGGACTCGGTCATCCCGAGGCCCGTGGTCATGACGATGCGCTCGCCGATCTCGCGCTCCTGCGATTCGTAGAGGCTGTCCCACACGGGTTGGGCCAGGGCGGCGCCAGCGTAGAAGAACATCTGCACGCGCGACAGCAGGGTCTTGCGCAGCGCGTCATCGGTTTTCATGGCGTTGGCAATGGCTTCGAAGCCGGTGGGCACATTGAAGTAGACCGTGGGGGCGATCTCGCGCAGGTTGCGCAGGGTCTCACCGATCAGCGCAGGCGTGGGCTTGCCGTCGTCGATGTACAGCGTGCCGCCATGGAAGACGACCATGCCGAAGTTGTGGTTGCCCCCGAAGGTGTGGTTCCAGGGCAGCCAGTCGACCAGCACCAGGTCTTGCTCGGCCAGCACGGGCATGGACTGGGCCATTTGCTGCTGGTTGGCACACCACAGGCGCTGGGTGTTGATGACGGCCTTGGGCAACTTGGTCGAGCCGCTGGTGAACAGGAACTTGACGATGGTGTCAGGCCCGGTGGCGGCCATGGCCGCATCGACCGCAGGGGTGGCTGCTGTGGCGCACAGGCTGTCGAACGAGGTCACTTGACGGTCATCCACACTGCCCTCGCACATCACCACTTCCATGTCGTCGCTCACCGTCGCCGCAATGGCTTTGGCATAGCGCGCGTCTGATGCGAACACCATGCCCGGCGTGACAGTCTTGAGCACGTGCTTGAGCTTGTCGTAGTCCACGCTCACCAGCGAGTAGGGTGGCGAGGTGGGCACAAAGGGCACACCGGCCACCATGGCGCCCAGGGCCAGCAGCGCGTGCTCCAGGCTGTTTTCACTCAGGATGACCACGGGGCGCTCGGCGTTCAGGCCGCGATCGATCAGGCCTTGTGCAATGTTGCGTGCAGTTTGCCAGGCTTGGGCGTAAGTGACGTGCTGCCAGTCACCCAAGGTGCCGTCGGCTTGCTTCATGCGGCGTGCCATGAAGCTGTGCTGGGGTTTGACGCGCGCCCAGTGTTGCAGGCGGTCGGTCAGGCGGTCCGGAAAGGCTTGCAGTTCCTGGTCGGCTTTGAGGTAATGGGTGCCGGGCACACCATCGCGCAGGCTCACGCGGGTGACACCGAACTTCAGGGGACGGAATTTGGGGGCGGTCATGGTTTGTCTCCGTTCGAACTCTGTTTTGTCGTCCCCGTGAAAACGGGGAGCCATTTGGGTCATGGATTCCCGCGTGTGCGGAAACGACATCTGGCATTCAGCTTTTTTGTACTTTGGCGGCTTTGCCCTCGAGGAAAGCACGCACCCGCGCTTTGGCCTCGGGCGCAGACTGGGCTATCGAGGAAATCAGGGCTTCGGTGAAGAAACCGTGGTCAGCGGGCTGCTCGGCGATGCGCGGCAGCGCGTGCATCAGGGCAAAGTTGGTCAGGGGCGCGTTGGTGGCGATGCGGGTGGCCAGCTCGATGGCCTTGGCTAACGCCGTACCGGTGGGCACCAGGTACTGGGCAAAGCCCACGCGCTCACCATCCACCGCGTTGTACACTCGGCCGGTCAGCATCATGTCGGTCATGCGGGCCGCACCAATCAGTTTGGGCACACGCACCGAGCCACCGCCACCCACGAAGATGCCGCGTGTGCCTTCGGGCAGGGCGTAGAAGGTGCTCTCGTCGGCCACGCGGACGTGGCTGGCACTGGCCAGCTCCAGACCACCGCCGACGACTGCGCCGTGCAATGCGGCGACCACAGGCACGCGGCCTTGTTCGATGGCGTTCAGGGCCACGTGCCAGCTGCGTGAGTGGTGGATGCCTTCACCGGCATCGCGTTCCTTGAGTTCGGACAGGTCCAGGCCTGCGCAGAAGTGCTCGCCTTCGCCATGGATCACGGCCGCACCCGCTTCGGCAGGCAGGTTCTGGAACACGTCGCGCAGCGCCTCGATCAGGCCGTCGTTCAAGGCGTTGCGCTTGGCTGGGCGGCACAGGCGGACCACGGCAACGGCGCCCTGCATGCTCAAAGCAACGCCTTGTGCTGCTGCACGGTCAAGAATGGGCTGGTTTGAATGGCTCATGGTGGCGTCCCTCAAAAGACTTGACCCAAAGGGCAAGAAGGTTATTATCAATAACGATATTGTGCGCAGCGGAATGCACTTTGATGCTTGGGGCTTACCCTAGGTTTTGGCCGAAAATGCCCCTTCCTCGCGCGCAGATGAGCGGGAGAGGGCGGCGATGGGCTATCGTGCACCTGTGAGACTTGAGAGACTGGAAACCCATGAAACACGAAGACCTGATCGCGATTGACATCCACACCCATGCCGAAGTGAGTTGCTGGAACCCGTTTGACAACTACGGTGAGGAATACGACCGCGCGGCCGACAAGTACTTCGGCTCCAACCGTCGCCCAACGATTGCCGAGACGGTGGCTTATTACCGCGAGAAGAAGATCGGTCTGGTCATGTTCACCGTGGACAGCGAGTCACAGCTGGGCCGCCGCCGCATTCCCAACGAAGAGATCGCCAAGGCCGCACGGGACAACAGCGACATGATGATCGCCTTTGCCAGCATCGACCCGCACAAGGGCAAGATGGGCGCACGCGAGGCCGAGCGCCTGATCAAGGAAGAGGGCATCAAGGGCTTCAAGTTCCACCCCACGGTGCAGGGCTTTTTGCCGTATGACCGGATGGCCTGGCCGATTTACGAGGTGATCAACCACTACAAACTGCCCGCCATTTTTCACACCGGGCACAGCGGCATTGGTTCGGGCATGCGCTGCGGCGGGGGTCTTCGTCTGCAAAACAGCAACCCGATGTTGCTCGAAGATGTGGCCATCGACTGGCCCGATATCCAGATCGTGATGGCCCACCCCAGCTTTCCGTGGCAGGACGAGGCGCTCAGCCTGGCCACACACAAGCCCAATGTCTGGATCGATTTGTCGGGCTGGAGCCCCAAATACTTCCCCAAGCCGCTCATTCAGTACGCCAACACCTTGCTCAAGGACAGGGTCTTGTTTGGCAGCGACTACCCCCTGATCACGCCCGAGCGCTGGATGCAGGACTTTGAAGTCGCGGGCTTCAAGCCAGAGGTGATGCCCGGCATCTTGAAGGGCAATGCGCTGCGCTTGCTGGGCTTGGACAAGGCGGCTTGAGCCCAGCTTGTGGGCTCAGACTTTGCGGCCCCAGGGTGTGAATTTGACGGCAGCCGCTGTCGCCAAGCCATACAGCACCATGGCCCAGGCCACGAGTTGGTAGAAGTGGCCGGACGTGCCTTGGTGCTGGGCCAGCCACAAGCCTGCGCCGGCCACCAAAACCAGACGCAGCGTGCCCGCCAACACCGGCCCCATGACTTGCCCTGCGCCTTGTGATGCGAAGTACAAGGTCAGGCCCAGTCCAAAAAATGGAAACGCCGGGCCTGCGGTCACGAGATAGTGACGCGCGTAGCTCAGCACCGCCTCGTCTTGCGTGAACAGCCGGGCCCACACATCGGGCGCCAGGGTCACGACGGCCCCAATCAGGGCCAGATTGAAAGCGGACACGCCGCCAGCCACCCAGGCCACGCGCCGCGCGCGTTGCACATTGCCCGAACCCATGGCCATGCCCACCATGGGCACCGAGGCCACCCCAATGCCAAAAGCGATGGGGATCAACAAGAACTCCAGTCGTTGGCCGATGCCGTAACCCGCCAAGGCCTCGGTGCCCAGTTGGGCCAACAGCCCGGTAAAAATCAAAATCGCCAGCACCGATTGCACCGGTGACAAACAGGCGACGGCACCCACCTTGAGGATGTCGGCAAACATGCCGCCTTGCATCTCAAAGCGTTGGCATGGCATTGTCAGACGGCCCTGGCCAGTGATCAAATACCAAAGGAAATAGGCCACGCCCGCCGCAGTGGCGATGATGTGCCCCAGTGCCACCCCCACCATGCCCATGGCGGGTACCGGACCGGCACCCAAGGCCAGCACCCCACCCAAAATGATCTGCAACAAGGCGGTGGCCACCAGCGCCACGGAGGGCGTGCGCATGTTGCCCGTGCCACGCAAGACGGACGCCAGCGTGTTGATGAGCCAGACCAGCAGGGCACCTGCGAACAAAACGCCAGAGTAACGCACGGCTTCTTCGAGCACGGCGCCCCGGCCGCCGAGCAGTTCGTACAAGCGGGGACCGAAAGTCAGAAAAATCGCGCTGTAGATCACACCCGCACCCACGCCAATCACCAAGGCGTGCAGCAGCAGCGTTTGGGCGCGTGCGGTGTCCGACGCGCCCAATGCGCGGCTGATGGCTGCCGAGACACCGCCGCCCATGGCCCCGGCTGACATCATTTGCGTGAGCATGGCGAAGGGAAACACCAGGGCCATCGCCGCCAGTGGGGCGGTGCCCAGGCGGCCCACGTAGTAAGTCTCGGCCATGCCGACCAGCACCGTCATGACCATGGCCAGCACATTGGGCGCTGCCAGACGCAGCAAGGTGGGCAGGATGGGAGCGGTCAGCAGCGTTTGCAAGTCGTTGTGCGGTCGGGTCATGGCCGCATCTTGGCAGTTTGCGGTCTGGGCGCAGTGACTTAGGCGACAGGTGTCTCGGGTCCGGACCCTGACAGGAGCTCGGCCATGGGCCAGTTCAACAGTTCGGCCAGGCGGCAGACCACCCAGCGCGCTTCGACAGGCGAGACCACGGCAGGTTCGGCGAGCAGGCCCAACTCGCATTGCTGCAGCACCAGCTCCTCGGTGATGCCCAAGGTGAACTGCATGTTGGCGGCTTGCTCGGTCAGCAAATTGGCCAGGTCTTCGCACAAATCGTAACGCGCGGCCATGTCGCGCAGGCCCAGGGTGGGTTTGATTTTTCCGGGGGGAACATAAAGCGCCATGAACGATGGCGGGATGTGGATCTGGAATTCTTCGGTCATGGGTGTCAAGGCAATCAGGGGTGAATTAACGCACAGACCCGGGCTCGGGAACTTTTTTTAATGGAAACCCACGCCGCCTTGTCGGGCCCGGTCGATGACGATGGGCTCGAAGCAGGCGGGGTTGTCCAACATGAAAGGAAATCGATATGCGTATGTCCACCCCACTCTCGGCCCTGACTTTGGCCTTGCTGGCGCTCTGCATAGGGCAAGCCTCAGCACAAAACACGGGCCCCAAAACCCGTGCAGAAGTCCAGGCCGAACTTCGAGAGGCGATCCGCACGGGCAATATGCCTGCCAACGACGAAAGCGGCCGTATGCTCAATGAGGTCAACCCTTCGGCCTACCCACCCAAACCGGTCGTGCCTTGCAAGACCCGCGAACAGGTCAGGGCCGAGCTGGAGGAGGCCAAACGCACAGGCAATATGGTGGCCGCTGGTGATCAGGGCTGTCTGCTCAATGAGATCAACCCTTCCGCCTACCCCGCCAAGCCTGTGGCGTCTTCCAAGACCCGAGAGCAGGTCAAGGCCGAGCTGGAAGAAGCCAAGCGCACGGGGAACATGCCTGCCAACGACGAATCAGGCCGCTTGCTCAAGGACGTGTACCCGCACCTCTACCCCAAGAAGTAAGCCCAAGACCGTGGGGTGAAAACAGGTCGGCCCGCCAGGGGCTGGCCCTGTTTCTGGCTGCAGGCTCAGACTTTTTTGACGAAAGCGGTTTTCAGCTGCATCGGTCCGAAGCCCTCGATCTTGCAGTCGATGTCGTGGTCACCCTCGATCAAGCGGATGTTCTTGACCTTGGTGCCAACCTTGACCACAGCGGATGAGCCTTTGATCTTCAGGTCTTTGACCAAGGTCACGGTGTCTCCGTCTTGCAGCACATTCCCGTTGGCGTCTTTCCAGACTTTGGCGGTGTCGCCTGCGTCGACTTCGCTGGGGTTCCATTCATGGCCACAACTGGGGCAGATCAAAAGCGTGCCGTCTTTATAGGTGAATTCGTCGTGGCACTGGGGGCAGGGTGGCAATGTGCTCATGGTGGCGTGTGGCGCAAATGCTCGATTGTCGTCGGCAAACGCCCTGAAATGCGGGGTCCGGATTTGACGTTATGCTTGCAGCGACTGTTCTTGGACCCCTTTTTGTACATGGCTGCATCTCCCAAATCGCTCACGGGCCTCGTCCCCTTTCTGAAGCCTTACCGCGTGGCCATGGGCATGGCGGCCCTGTTTTTGCTGTTGGCAGCGGGCACCACGCTGGCTTTTCCCTGGGTCTTGCGCCAGCTGATTGACCAGGGCCTGTCGGCCGGGGCGTCGGCCGAACAGCTGTCGGGCAACTTCCTGCAGCTGTTTGGTGTGGCAGCGGCTTTGGCCGTGTTTTCTTCCGGGCGTTACTACACCGTGAGCTGGTTGGGTGAGCGCATCACGGGCGATTTGCGCAACGCGGTTTACGGCCATGTGCTCAAGCAAAGCCCCGCCTTTTTTGAAACCACGCAATCGGGCGAAGTGCTCTCGCGCCTGACCAACGACACCACGCTGGTGCAGACGGTGGTGGGTTCGTCGTTTTCGATGGGCTTGCGCAACCTGGTCATGGGGGCCGGGGCGCTGATCATGCTGGTGTGGACCAACCCGATCCTGATGCTGCAGGTGGTGGCGGTGCTGGTGGCGGTGATTTTCCCCAGTGTCTATCTGGGCCGCCGGGTGCGTCGCCTGTCGCGGGCCAGCCAGGACCGCGTGGCCGACTCCAGCGCCATCGCCTCCGAGGTGCTCAACGCCATCAGTGTGGTGCAAAGCTACACGGCCGAGGGGCGCGAAACCCGCCGCTTCATCGATTCGACCGCCCGCGCCCTGGGCACGGCGTTGGGCCGCATCCGGGCACGCGCGGTGCTCGTGGGCTTCATCATCATGGCGTCGAGTGCGGTGTTGTTGTGGGGCCTGTACATGGGCACGCTGGCCGTGCGGGCAGGCACCAGCACGGCGGGCCAGTTGGGCGAGACGGTGTTTTATGTGATCTTGCTGGCCAGTGCCTTTGCGGTGCTGGGCGAGGTGTACGGCGATATGTTGCGCGCAGCGGGCGCGACCGAGCGCCTGATGGAGTTGCTGCACACCGAGTCGAACCTTAAGATCGCGGCCCAGCCGAAACAAGCGCCCTGGCCGCAAGGCGGCTCGTCCTTGCAACTGGAGTCGGTACGCTTTCATTACCCCTCTCGCCCCGACACCTGGGCACTGGACCAATTGACCGGCCAGATCCATCCCGGCCAGACCGTGGCCGTGGTGGGCCCCAGCGGCGCTGGCAAAACCACCTTGTTCGATTTGCTGATGCGCTTTCACGATCCGCAGTCGGGCCGCATCGTGCTGGACGGCGTGCCGATTGACCAGATGGACCTGCACGACCTGCGCGAGCGCATGGCCATCGTGCCGCAGGAGCCGGTAATTTTTTCGGGCACGGTGATCGAGAACATCCGTTATGGCCGACCCGACGCCAGTCTGGACGAGGTGCATGCCGCCGCAGAAGCTGCCTATGCCCAAGAGTTCATCCGCGAACTGCCCGAGGGCTTTGACACCTATCTGGGCGACCGGGGCGTGCGTTTGTCAGGCGGGCAGCGCCAGCGCATCGCCATCGCAAGGGCCATTTTGAAGAACCCGCCGCTCTTGCTTCTGGACGAAGCCACCAGCGCGCTGGACGCCCAAAGCGAAAAAATGGTGCAGGCCGCGCTGGACAAAGCCATGGTCGGCCGCACCACCCTGGTCATTGCGCACCGCTTGGCCACGGTGCAACGCGCCGACGTGATCTGGGTGCTGGAGCGAGGCCGCCTGATGGAGCAGGGCACACACGCCGAGCTGCAGGCCAAAGGCGGTTTGTACGCCAGCCTGGCGGCGCTGCAGTTCAATGCGGCGCAAAGCAGCTGAACACGGCTTCGCCCAAGGCTGACCCCTCACAACCTTCGCGCACGGGGGTGCGCTCCCACGCGCAAGCCGCCCTTTCTTGAGCCCATAGGCCATGCCCAGCGCAAGGGGTGTGCCTCAAGTCGGCTTGTCGTCGGCTTTTTCGGTCGCCTGATCGGCGGCTTCTTGTGCGGCTTTCTCTCGCGCCCGCTGCTCGCGCGTTTGTTCTTGCGCCTTGCGCACGTCGTGCATCTGCCAAAAGGCAAACACGAACACCAGACCAAAAATGCCCAACTCCAACCAAATTCCCATGGTTTGACCTTTCGGAGGTTGATGTGTCAATAAAGATTGACAGTAAGGATTATCAGGTTATATTGACAATTAAGCCTGTCAGCTTGGGTTGACGGGCCTTCCCTTTCGGAGGTCCCATGAGTCTGTTGACACGCGCCGAGCAAGCCCTGAACACGCATTTTGACCAAGCCGCAGGTGTGGGTGCGCCTTCCCGGCTTGTGGCGGCCATGCGGCATGCGGTGTTCTCGGGCGGGGCCCGCATCCGGCCACAGCTGTGCATGGCCGTGGCCACTGCCTGTGGCGACGACGCCCCCCAGTTGACCAATGCCGCCGCCGTGGCGCTGGAGTTGATGCATTGCGCCTCTTTGGTGCATGACGACATGCCCGCCTTTGACAACGCCGACACCCGGCGCGGTCGCCCGACGGTGCACAAGGCCTTCAGCGAACCGCTGGCGCTGCTGGCCGGTGACGGCCTGATCGTCATGGCTTACCGCGTCTTGCTGCAAGCGGGTGCGCAGCGGCCCGACCGTCTGATCGCACTGATGGACAACATGACCACGGGCGTGGGCCTGCCCAACGGCATCGTGGCCGGGCAAGCCTGGGAGTGCGAAACCAGCGCCGATCTGGGCCAATACCAGCGTGCCAAAACCGGTGCCTTGTTCGTCTCGGCCACCTGCGCGGGCGCGCTCAGCTGCGGCTACGAGCCCGAGCCCTGGGCGCCATTGGGTGCCTTCCTGGGTGAGGCGTATCAGGTGGCCGACGACATCCGCGACGTGATCGCCGACGCCGCCACTTTGGGCAAACCTGCAGGCCAAGACGTTTTGCATGCCCGACCCAGCTCGGCCCAGGCACTGGGTCTGGACGGGGCCATTGCCCACTTTGACCACCTGATCGCGCAGGCCGCCTCGTCGATCCCGGCCTGCTCGTGCCGCGATATGTTGCGTCAGCTGGTCCAGCTCGAAGCCGAGCGCTTGGTGCCCAAGGCTTTGTGCGACGGCTACTTCAAGACCCACCCGGCCGTCGCCCCGGCCCGCATCCGTGCGCCGCATTGAGCGCTGAGCCCGCAAGACACCAAGGAAGCCGCATGTCCCAACCTCTGGATTTGGCCGCCATGCAGGCCCACACCGCCCCCACTTCTTTCAAGGACGCCTGGCAGGCCCGCCTGGAGCGTTGGTACGCGCACCCCGGTCTGTACCGCTGGTCGCTGCGCAATCCGCTCACGCGCTGGCTCACGCGCCGCCGCACCCGCAAGTTGTTTGATCTCATGGCCGGGTTCGTGCACAGCCAGGTGCTGCTCGGCTGCGTGCGGCTGGACCTGTTTCGCGCACTCCACCAAGCACCCGCCAACCTGACGGATTTGTCGCGCCGCACAGGGCTGGCCCCGGCTGTGTTGCAGCGTTTGCTGCTGTCGGCCGTGGCGCTGGGCCTCTTGGAGCACCGCAGCCAAGGCCGTTTTGGCTTGGGGCCGCTGGGCGTGCCGCTGGCGCAACACGAAGGCATTGCCCAGATGATCGAGCACAACCACCTGCTCTACCAGGACATGCAAGACCCCTTGCAGTTTTTGGGCAACGCCTGGAGCGGCGGCATGGCCGAGTACTGGCCCTATGCCCACGAAAAACCGGCTGTCCACATGCCGACATCGGAGGTGGACAAGTTCACCCGTTACTCGCAGCTCATGGCCGCCTCGCAAGGCTTTGTGGTGCAGGAGATCCTGTCGTCCTACTTTTTTGACGAACACCGCTGTGTGCTCGATGTGGGTGCGGGCAAGGGCCGCTTTGTGAGCGAGCTGGCCGCGCATGCGCCGCACCTGCAGTTCAAGATGTTCGATCTTCCGCCGGTCCTCGAGCTGGCCCGCGAAGGCCTGAAGGCCAAGGGTTTGACCGAGCGCGTGAGCCTGCATCCCGGCAGCTTTCTGGACGACCCGCTGCCCGAAGGGGCTGACCTGATCACCCTGGTGCGCGTGGCACACGACCACCCCGATGCGGTGGTGCGGCAGATTCTTCAAAAAGCCCATGCCGCCTTGCCGGTCGGTGGCGTCATTTTGCTGGCCGAGCCCATGGCCCAGCCTGACGAAGAAGCCGGTCAACCCGAAGCCTCGGTCGATGCCTACTTCCATTTTTACCTGCTGGCCATGGGGGCAGGGCGGCTGCGCACGCCACAAGAGCTGCAAACCATGATGCAAGAGGCGGGTTTTACCCATGTGGAGCAGGTGCCCAACGCCATGCCCATCCACGCTCGCATCCTTTTGGGGCGCAAATCTCAGTGTTTACCCTTGGTTTCCGAGAATAGTGTCAATTAACTTTGACATACAGCAGTGTAAAGCAAAGAATACAAGCATGAGATCTCAAGCCGTCGTCTTCAACAGCCCCAAGCAACTGAGCTTGCAGGCGCTGGACTTGCCCGAATTGCAGGCTGGTCAGTTGGACGTGGCGGTCGAATACAGCGGCATCAGCACCGGCACCGAACGCATGCTCTGGGACGGCAGCATGCCGCCCTTCCCGGGTATGGGCTACCCGCTGGTGCCCGGTTACGAGACGGTGGGCCGTGTGGTTCGCGCCGCCTCGGACACCGGCGTGAAAGCCGGGCAACGTGTGTTTGTGCCAGGTGCCAATTGCTTCACCGGGGTCAAAAGCTTGTTTGGTGGCGCGGCTTCGCGACTGGTGGTCACTGCGCAAAAAGTCGTGCCCGTGGCCGAACACCTGGGCGCGCAATCGGTGCTGCTGGCGCTGGCCGCCACGGCCTACCACGCGGTCTCGGGCGGTGGTCAGCAAGACCCGTTTGAAGCCCCTGAGCTCATCGTGGGTCACGGCGTCATGGGTCGCTTGTTGGCGCGCCTCACAGTGGCGGCTGGCCTGCCCGCGCCCACCGTGTGGGAAACCCAGGCCGAACGCTCTGCCGGTGCCGAAGGCTACACCGTGGTGCAACCGCAAGACGACCCGCGCCGCGACTACCGCACCATTTACGACGTGAGCGGTGACGGCAGCCTGCTCAATGGCCTGATCCAGCGCCTGCGCCCCGGTGGCGAATTGGTGCTGGCCGGTTTCTACAGACAAGACCTTTCATTTGCCTACGCCCCGGCCTTCATGCGCGAAGCGCGCATGCGCATTGCCGCCGAGTGGAAGCGCCCCGATCTGTTGGCCGTCAACGAGCTGGTGAACACCGGCCGCTTGTCGCTCGACGGTTTGATCACCCACACCCAGCCATCGACGCATGCTGGTTCTGCCTACGAGACCGCCTTCGGAGATGCGAGCTGTCTCAAGATGATCCTTGATTGGAGTGCCTCCGCATGAACACCCCCACTGACACCGCTGCCACCACCCAGCCCATCAAATTTGTCGAAGTGCTGCGCCGCGAGGCCGACGTGGAGCCCGACGCCGTCAGCACCAGCGAAGTGACCAAAGAGACGCAAATCATTGCCATCTACGGCAAAGGTGGCATTGGCAAAAGCTTCACGCTGGCCAACCTGTCTTACATGATGGCGCAGCAGGGCAAAAAAGTGCTCCTGATCGGCTGCGACCCCAAGAGCGACACCACCAGCTTGCTGTTCGGCGGCAAAGCCTGCCCCACCATCATCGAGACCTCATCGCGCCTCAAACTCTCCGGTCAGGCCGTGAGCATTGGCGATGTCTGCTTCAAGCGCGATGGCGTGTTTGCCATGGAATTGGGTGGTCCCGAAGTCGGTCGCGGCTGCGGCGGTCGCGGCATCATCCACGGCTTTGAAACGCTCGAAAAACTCGGCTTCCACGACTGGGGTTTTGACTACGTGCTGCTCGACTTTTTGGGCGACGTGGTCTGCGGTGGCTTTGGCCTGCCCATTGCCCGCGACATGTGCCAAAAAGTGATCGTGGTCGCCAGCAACGACCTGCAGTCGCTGTACGTGGCCAACAACGTGTGCTCGGCGGTGGAGTATTTCCGCAAGCTCGGCGGCAACGTGGGCGTGGCCGGCATGGTCATCAACAAAGACGACGGCACGGGCGAAGCCCAAGCCTTTGCCAACAACGCCGGTATCCCGGTGCTGGCCGCCATCCCGGCCAACGAAGACATCCGCCGCAAGAGCGCCAGCTACGAAATCATCGGTCGGCCCGATGGCGAGTGGGGCCCGCTGTTTGCCGAGCTGGCCAAGAACGTGGCCGAAGCGCCTCCGATGCGTCCGAAACCCCAGACGCAGGACCAGTTGCTGGGCCTGTTCAGCGCCGACGTGGTCGGTCGCAATGTGGTGCTGGAGCCCGCCACCGTGTTCGACATGGTGGGCAAGCACGAAGACATCAAGCCTTCGCTCGAAGTCGTGTACGACGCCGCCTGAGCAGGACACCACCATGTCGCGTACCATCCCGATTCACCCCAGCACCGACGCCCCCAATCCCGCAGGGTTGCAAGGCGACGGCATGGGTTGCCACGCCGGCACCGAGGCCATGGTGGCCGCCGCCAAAGAAGCGGGCAAGTCCGAGGTGCTCGACCAATACGCCCGCGATTACCCGCGCCAGCCCGATGCCGGTCCGCACGACCAGCCGCAAAGCATGTGCCCGGCCTTTGGCTCGCTGCGCGTGGGTTTGCGCATGAAACGCACCGCGACCATCCTGTCGGGCTCGGCCTGCTGCGTGTATGGCCTGACCTTCACCTCGCATTTTTACGGCGCACGCCGCAGCGTGGGCTATGTGCCGTTCAACTCCGAGTCGCTGGTCACGGGCAAGCTGTTTGAAGACATCCGCGAAGCGGTGCACGCCGAGGCCGACCCGAGTCAGGTCGACACCGTCATCATCATCAACCTGTGCGTGCCCACCGCCAGCGGCGTGCCGCTGCAGCTGCTGCCCAAAGAGATCAACGGCGTGCGCATCATCGGCATCGATGTGCCCGGTTTTGGCGTGCCCACGCACGCCGAAGCCAAAGACGTGTTGGCCGGGGCGATGCTGAAATACGCCCGCGAAGAAATCATCAGCGGCCCAGTGGCCGCGCCCCGCGCCGGTCGAGGCGACAAGCCCACGGTGGCCTTGCTCGGCGAGATGTTCCCGGCCGATCCGGTCATCATCGGCCAGATGCTCGCGCCCATGGGCCTGGCCGCTGGCCCGGTGGTGCCCACCCGCGAGTGGCGCGAGTTGTACGCCGCACTCGACTGCTCGGTGGCCGCCGCCATCCACCCCTTCTACACCGCCAGCGTGCGCGAATTCAAAGCCGCTGGCCGCCCTGTGGTGGGCTCGGCCCCGGTGGGCCTCGAAGGCACACAAGACTGGTTGCAACACATCGGCCAGGCCGCTGGCATCGCGCAGGCGCAGATCGATGTGGCGCGCAACCAGGCCCTCACGCAAATGCGCGGCCTCTTGATGCAAAAGCCGATATCGGGCCGCATCACCCTGAGTGGCTACGAAGGCTCCGAATTGCTGGTGGGCCGTTTGCTCATCGAGTGTGGTGCCGATTTGCGCTACGTGGGCTCGGCTTGCCCCGCCACCGAGTGGAACGCACAAGACATCGCCTGGCTGCAAGCCAAGGGCGTGCAGGTGCAAATGCGCGCCTCGCTGGAGCAAGACCTCAACGCCATGTACGAATACCGGCCGCAGTTGGCCATCGGCACCACGCCTGTGGTGCAGATCGCCAAGCAAAACAGCGTGCCGTCCCTCTACTTCACCAACCTGATCTCCGCCCGTCCCCTGATGGGGGTGGCTGGCGCCGGATCGCTCGTGCAAGTGGTGCAAGCGGCCATGGGCAACCAGGCCCGCTTCGACGCCATGAAGGACTTCTTTGGCGATGTGGGCGCAGGCCACGCCGCTGGCGTGTGGGAGTCGGTGCCCAAAGACCGGCCCGAGTTCAAGGCCGAAACCCGCCGCCAGATTGAAAAGCTTTTGAAGAAGCGCAAAGCCGAGGAGATGGGTTCATGAACCAGGTCACACCTCCTCCAAGCACCGTGGCCAAACCTAAGTCGCCACTCATCCTCGACCACGACCGCGCAGGCGGTTACTGGGGCGCGGTGTATGTGTTCACCGCCATCAAGGGTTTGCAGGTGGTGATCGATGGCCCGGTGGGCTGCGAAAACCTGCCTGTCACCTCGGTGCTGCATTACACCGACGCTTTGCCGCCCCACGAGTTGCCGATTGTGGTGACCGGTCTGGCCGAAGAGCAGCTCGGCCGCGAAGGCACGGAAGGCGCGATGAAACGGGCGCACGCCACGCTCGACCCCGAACTGCCCGCCGTGGTGGTGACCGGCTCGATTGCCGAGATGATCGGTGGCGGCGTCACGCCCGAAGGCACCAACATCGCCCGCTTTTTGCCGCGCACCATCGACGAAGACCAATGGCAATGCGCCAACCGCGCCATGTACTGGCTGTGGAGCGAATACGGTCTGCGCAAAGTGCCTGCCCGCAAGCCTTTTGAAGACCGTCCGGCGGGTGAAAAGCCTCGTGTCAACATCATTGGCCCCTGCTACGGCACTTTCAACAGTGCCAGCGACCTGGCCGAGATCCGCCGCCTGGTGCAAGGCATCGGTGCCGAGGTCAACATGGTCTTCCCGCTGGGCAGCCACTTGGCCGATGTGTCGCGCCTGGTCGAGGCTGACGTGAACATCTGCATGTACCGCGAGTTTGGCCGCATGTTGTGCGAGGCGCTGGAGCGCCCTTATTTGCAAGCGCCGATTGGCCTGCACAGCACCACCAACTTTTTGCGCAAATTGGGTGAGTTGCTGCACCTGGACCCCGAGCCTTTCATCGAGCGCGAAAAGCACACGACGCTCAAGCCCATGTGGGACCTGTGGCGCTCGGTTACGCAAGACTTTTTTGCCACCGCCAGCTTTGCCGTGGTGGCGGGCGAGACCTATTCGCGGGGGCTGAAAAACTTCCTCGAAAACGAAATGGGCTTGCCCTGTCGCTTCAGCGTGTCGCGCACCGCGGGCACCAAGACGGACAACGTCGCCGTGCGCGAACTGGTCAAAACGCAGACGCCGCTGATCATGTTTGGCAGCTACAACGAGCGCATGTACCTGAGCGAGATCTCCGGTGGCAGCCCCATGCGCGCGGCCTTCATTCCTGCGTCCTTTCCTGGTGCCATCATCCGCCGCCACACCGGTACCCCCTTCATGGGCTACAGCGGTGCGAGCTATGTGATCCAGGAAGTGTGCAACGCGCTGTTCGATGCGCTGTTCAACATTTTGCCGCTGGGCACCGAGATGGACAAGGTGGAAGCCACCCAGGCGCGTGGCGTGGTCGCCCCCAACGCCAGCTGGCAAGACCAGGCCCAGCAGCGCTTGCGCGATGTGGTGCAAAGCCAGCCGGTGCTGGTGCAGATTTCAGCGGCCAAGCGCTTGCGCGACCAAGCCGAACAACTCTCGCAGGCCCAAGGGCACAGCGAGGTGACCGAAGCCCATGTGAACGCGGCCAGCCGCGAACTGGGTCTGGGGGTGACGGCATGAGCGCACCAGCCTTTCAAACAAACACGGGTGCTGCCCCTGGCAGTGCCTTTTACGGAATGTCGTGGCCTTTGGCTGCGGATGCCCATCTGCGCGGGCTGTGCGCAACCCGGGTCGCAAGGCCTCTTTAAAAGGAGCAAAACATGTCCACCAAGACATCAATTTCCGGACTCACCGATGAGGAAGCCCAGGAGTTCCACCATTACTGGATGCAGGGCACCGTGGGCTTTACAGCAGTTGCTGTGCTGGCCCACATCCTGGTCTGGGCGTGGCGTCCCTGGTTCTGATTCAGAGCCTGTTTTTTCATCCATAGATTGACGGAGTCACTGTCATGCAAAACACCACCCACCTCAACGAGGACCATTCGCGTGCGGATGAGTCCCCTGCGTTCTGGTCCATTTTCCTCATCGGATTCGGATGTCTGTTTGTGGTCGTCGTACTGGCCAAACTGGTCGGCGTTCACTGGCGGGATCTGCTGCCCGGTGCAGAAGATGCCAAGAGCATGAGTCAGGGTGTGAAAGCGGCGGTGTACACCTTCATGTCCCACATCATTTAGGAGATTCACCATGTGGAGAATTTGGCGACTTTACGACCCATTGCGTGCCATGGTACTGCAGGGCATTTTCTTGTTTGGCCTGGCCGCGATGATTCACCTCATCTTGCTCAGCACCAACAAATTCAACTGGCTCGACGGTGCGAAAAAACCCGTCGCTGCATCGGCGCAAAACTCGCCGCTGCCGACTGCGGTGGCATCGCTCGCCGCACCCAAGTCCTGATCCAGGACTTGCCGTTCAGAAGCCGTCATTGACCTCGTGTCAAGGCGGCGTCTGTTGATCCACTGATGCAGGAGGACCCAACCATGGCCATGCTGAATTTTGAGAAAAAGTACCGTGTTCGCGGTGGTACCCTGCTGGGTGGTGATTTGTTCGACTTCTGGGTCGGACCGTTTTACGTCGGTTTCTTCGGCGTCACAACCTTGTTCTTCTCGTTCCTGGGCACGGCCCTCATCTTGTGGGGCGCCTCACAAGGGCCCACCTGGAACCTCTGGCAGATCAGCATCGCACCGCCTGATCTGTCGTATGGCCTGCGCTTTGCGCCCCTGATGGAGGGCGGCCTGTGGCAGCTCATCACGGTGTGCGCTATCGGCGCATTCGGCTCGTGGATGATGCGCGAGGTCGAAATCTGCCGCAAGCTGGGCATGGGCTTTCATGTGCCCGTGGCCTTCGGTGTGGCCATCTCGGCTTATGTCACTTTGGTGGTCGTGCGGCCGGTGCTCATGGGCGCCTGGGGCCACGGCTTTCCGTACGGCATCTACAGCCACCTCGACTGGGTGTCCAACGTGGGCTACCAGTACCTGCACTTTCACTACAACCCGGCGCACATGATCGCCGTGAGTTTCTTCTTCGCCAGCGTGTTTGCCTTGTCGCTGCACGGCGGTTTGATCTTGTCGTCCACCAATCCCGCACCGGGCACCGTGGTCAAGACCCCCGAGCACGAGGACACGTTCTTCCGCGACATCATCGGCTACTCGATCGGCACCTTGGGCATCCACCGCCTGGGCCTGTTCCTGGCGCTGGCGGCTGTGTTGTTCAGCGCCCTGTGCATCGTGCTCAGCGGCCCCTTCTGGAGCCGTGGTTGGCCTGAGTGGTGGAGCTGGTGGCTGAACATGCCGATCTGGTCCCAGTGGCCACTCTGATTCGGACTGCACGCAGCCCGAACCCCAAGAATTGAGGAGTACCGCAAATGGCCGACTATCAAAACCTGTTCACCACGGTGCAAGCCGTGGGTCCAGTCCACCACGGGGTGGAACTCGGACACGGCAACAGCCCGCGCACGGGGCAGCCCCTGATCAACTACTGGATCGGCAAGTTGGGCAATGCCCAACTCGGCCCGATTTACCTGGGTGGTCTGGGTCTGGCTTCGCTCGTGTTCGGCATGATCGCCTTCACCCTGATCGGCATGAACATGCTGGCCTCGGTCAACTACGACCCGATCCAGTTTGTGCGCCAGCTGTTCTGGCTCTCGCTTGAGCCGCCACCGCCCAGCTACGGCCTGAGCATGCCGCCGCTCAACCAAGGTGGCTGGTTCCTCATCGTGGGCCTGTTCCTCACCGCATCGGTCATGTTCTGGTGGGCCCGCACCTACCGCCGCGCGGTCGAGCTGGGCATGGGCACACACATCGCCTGGGCTTTTGCTGCAGCCATCTGGTTGTTCCTGGTGCTGGGTTTGTTCCGCCCCATCCTGATGGGTTCTTGGGGTGAGGCGGTGCCTTACGGCATCTTCTCCCACCTGGACTGGACGGCGGCTTTCTCGTTGCGCTACGGCAACCTGTTCTACAACCCCTTCCACGCGCTGTCCATCGTGTTCCTGTACGGCTCGGCGCTGCTGTTTGCCATGCACGGCGCGACCATTCTGGCCGTGACCCGCTTCGGTGGTGAACGCGAGATCGAGCAGATCACTGACCGGGGTACGGCCTCGGAACGTGCGGCCTTGTTCTGGCGCTGGACCATGGGCTTCAACGCCACCATGGAATCGATTCACCGCTGGGCCTGGTGGTTCGCTGTGCTGTGCCCCATCACCGGCGGCATCGGCATCTTGCTGACTGGCACCGTGGTGGACAACTGGTACCTCTGGGCCATCAAGCATGGCGTGGCGCCACCGTACCCCGAAATCTTTCCAGCGGTGGTGGACCCCGCGCTGAGCACAGGAGCCAAGCCATGAACACCCACACCCTCCACAAAACGCATTGGACAAGACGCCTGGCCCAAGGTTTGGGCTTTGCACTGGTGGGCCTGGTGCTCGCCGGTTGCGAGCGCCCGATTCCAGAGACGGTGCAAAGCGGCTACCGCGGCACCGGCATGGCGCAGGTCTACAACTCCCGTCTGCTCGAAGTCAAAACCGAAAAGAACCAACCGCCCGTGGCGATTCCTTCACCGGGCTCGGACGGCCCCAAGGCCGCGCAGGCCTACAAGAACGTCAAGGTGCTGGGCCATCTGAGTGTGGGCGAGTTCAACCGCCTGATGGTCTCGATGACCAGCTGGGTGGCCCCGCAAGAAGGCTGCGGCTATTGCCATGCCTTGCCCAATTTTGAGGACGACAGCAAATACACCAAGGTGGTGGCGCGGCGCATGGTCGAGATGACGCAGCACATCAACGCCGACTGGCAGCCGCACGTCGCGCAGACCGGCGTGACCTGCTACACCTGCCACCGGGGTGAGCCGGTGCCCAATGCCATCTGGTTCAAGTCCGATCCTCAGCCGCAAGGCTCGAACTTCATCGGTGACAAGGCCGGACAGAACACCCCTTCGCCGGTGGTCAATTTGTCCTCGCTGCCCAACGACCCGTTCACCCCCTTCCTGCTGGACAAGCAGAACATCCGCGTGAATGGTCCCACGGCCTTGCCATCGGGCAACCGCCAGTCGATCAAGCAGGCCGAGTGGACCTATGGCTTGATGACGCACATGTCGACCTCGTTGGGCGTGAATTGCACCTACTGCCACAACACCCAGTCCTTCCAGAACTGGGAGAACAGCCCACCGCAACGCGTGACGGCCTGGCACGGCATCCGCATGGCGCGGGACCTGAACCTGACCTACATGGAGCCTTTGACCGAAGTCTTCCCGGCGCACCGCAAGGGCCCGTTGGGTGACGTGGCCAAGCTCAACTGCGCCACTTGCCACCAGGGTGCGTACAAGCCTCTGAACGGTGCGCCCATGGCCAAGGACTTCCCCGAGTTGCTCAAACCCGCTTTGGCTGCGTCCAAAGTCGCGGCCAAGTAGTCCGCTGGCCCTCGCACCTTTGCCGGACGCCCGTCATGGAAGCCATCGCCAACCTTCATGACCCGCTGTCTGGCGTGGTGGTGGTGTTGCTGGCCGACTTCTTGCGACAGCACCAGGGTTGGGGCTGGCTGCGGCTGGTGGCCGGAGCCACGCCCTACAAGGAGGTGCCAGGCCTGACCATGGTCAAGGTCATGGGCAGTGGCCACGGCGGGGGTTTTAGCCTGCGCCCCAGTGCCACGCACCAGGGCCTGATCTGCACGTTCACCCACCTCGATCTGGCCCTGCAGTTTCTGGACAGCCCGGCGGTGCAGGCTTACCGCAGCCGTGCGCGAGAATGCTGGAGCGGCGTGATGGCGGTGCAATCGGCGCGCGGCCACTGGGACAAGCAAGCCTGGCAGGCCAGCAGCGCCCAATCACTGGGAGAGACAGGTCAAGATGCTGCGCAAGCGCCAGGCCCCTTCGCTGTGCTGACACGCGCCAGCATTGTGCCCACCAAGGCCATGGCCTTCTGGCGTTATGCCCCGGCGGCCCAGGCTGACCTCGACCAATCCCCCGGTTGCCTGTTGGCCATGGGCTTGGGCGAGGCGCCCTTGGTGCGCCAATGCACCTTCAGTTTGTGGCAAGACACGGCATCGATGCTGAACTACGCCCACCAGGGCGCGCACCAGGTGGCCAGTGCAGCGGCCTACAAACACCAGTTTTTTTCCGAGTCGCTGTTCGTGCGCATGCAGGTGTTGCAGATGGCCGGGGTCTGGAAAGGTCAGTCTTTTCAGTTTGACAGCGCTTCGCCTCTTGGCGCTGCCGCGGCGCTGGACACTGCACCCGTTGTGGATGCGCCCCGTCTGGAGCTCAGCCATGTCTGAGCCACGTGTCGTCATCGTCGGCGCGGGCATGGGCGGCTTGTGCAGCGCCATTGCGCTCGCTCACCGAGGGCTCGACGTCACCGTGGTCGAAGCCTTGGGCGAGCCCGGCGGCAAGGTGCACAGCCGCGAAGTCAACGGCGCACACATCGACAGCGGCCCCACCGTGTTCACCATGCGCTGGGTGTTCGACGACTTGCTGCGCAGCGTGGGCACCAGCGTCGAGGCCGAGATGCGCATCACGCCGCTGCAGGTGCTCGCCCGCCACTTCTGGCCCGATGGCAGTCAGCTCGATTTGTCGGCCGATGCGCAAGAGAGTGAAGCGGCCATTGCCGCTTGGTCCAGTGGCGATGAGGCGCGGCGATTCAGGGATTTTTGTAAAACCACGCGCCAGCTTTACGCCACGCTCGAAGGCCCGATGATCCGCGCCCAGCGCCCCAGCATGGGCGGCTTCATGGGCGACTTGGGGTTCAAAGGCTTGGGCGTGTTGGCCCAACTGGGCCCCATGCGCAGCCTGTGGCAGCAACTGGGCCAGCAGTTTTCCGATCCGCGTTTGCGTCAGCTGTTTGCACGCTACGCCACCTATTGCGGCTCATCGCCTTGGCAGTCGCCCGCCACCCTCATGCTGATCGCGCAGGTCGAGATGGACGGGGTCTGGTCGGTCGAGGGCGGCATGGTCGGCATGGCCCAGGCGCTGGCCCGTGTGGCCCGCCGCCGAGGTGCGGTGTTTCGTTACCACAGCACCTGCCAGCGCATCGAGCAGCGCCAAGGGCGGGTGTGCGGTGTGCAGCTGCAGTCGGGCGAATTTTTACCGGCCGAGCGCGTCATCTTCAACGGCGATGCTGCCGCCTTGCGTCAGGGCTTGTTGGGCGAGGACATGCGACGCGCCGTGCCGCAGGCCGCACCGCCGAGATCCCTGTCGGCCTTGACTTGGTCTATGCACACCCCCGCCGATCGCGTGGCGCTGGACCGGCACAACGTGTTTTTTCAAAGCACTTACGCCAGCGAGTTCGAAGACATTTTCGAGCGCCAGCGCCTGCCCGAGCAGCCCACGGTCTATGTCTGTGCGCAAGACCGGCCTGCGCCCTTGGCCCCAGGCCAGGCCGAGCGCATTTTTTGTTTGGTCAACGCCCCCGCCAGCGGTGATGGCAATGCGATCACCGAGGAGGCTTTAGAACAATGCCAAACACACACCTTTCAGCACCTTCGCAGGCTGGGCCTGACCCTGACGCCCACCACGGCCAACAGCCTTCGCACGACGCCGCAGGATTTTCATCGGCGTTTTCCGGCCAGCGGCGGGGCACTGTACGGGCAGGCGACGCACGGCTGGACCAGCATCTTCAGCAGACCTGGCTCCACCACACCCCTGCAGGGCCTGTATCTGGCGGGGGGCAGCGTGCACCCGGGACCGGGCGTGCCGATGGCGGCGCTGTCCGGGCAGCGGGCGGCCGAGGCGCTGATGGCGAGCCTCGCTTCGACCAGCACGTTCCCGACGGGGGCTACCTTTGGTGGTATGTCGACGCCATGAGTGACGACGGCCAGCACGGCATCACCCTCATCGCGTTTGTGGGCAGTGTGTTCTCGCCGTATTACGCCTGGGCGCGTGGGCGCGGCCAGGCCCATGCCGACAACCACTGCGCCCTGAATGTCGCCATTTACAGCAAAGGCCAGGGCCGCTGGGCCATGACTGAGCGCGGTCAGCGCCACTGCGCCCGCAGCGCCCGCCAGTTCACCATCGGCCCGAGCCAATTGAATTGGGATGGCGACTGCCTGACCATCGACATCGACGAAGTGTGTGTGCCTGTTCCTCGCCGTGTGCGCGGCCGCATCAAGCTCTGGCCGCAGCAGCTGTTTGGCTATTCCACGCCACTGGATGTGAACGGGCGCCACCGCTGGGGGCCGCTGGCCCCGGCGTCGCGCATCGAAGTCGACCTGAGTGCCCCCGACCTGAAGTGGCAAGGCCATGCGTACCTGGACTCCAACGAAGGCGACGAGCCGGTGGATCGGGGCTTTCACACCTGGGACTGGTCACGCGCCCGCATGCGAGACGGCAGCACCGTGGTGTTTTACGACATGCAAGCACCCGGCACCGATGACCGTGTGCTGTCGCTGCGCTTCACGCCCAAAGGCACGGTGGAGCCGATGGCCACCCCGCCCGTGCAGCGCTTGCCCAAGACGGGCTGGCGCATCGACCGGCGCATGCGCAGCACGCAAGCCGTGCGGGTGCACGAACAACTCGAAGACACGCCGTTTTACCAGCGTGCCTTGCTGCAATTTGACTACGCCGGTGAGCCCTTGCTTGCCTTTCACGAAACCCTGTCGGTGCCGCGTCTGGTGTCACCGGTGGTTCAAGCCATGCTGCCTTGGCGCATGCCACGGCGGGCTTGAGATGAACACCCTTGAACTTCTTTTCAAGGCAACCCCATTCCTGGCCGTGGTGGCCATGAATAGCCCTCGTGCGGGCCGTGCACGTCTTCTGCAAGGAGAAAACTATGTCTAACTCAGACAAAGTCTGGCCAACGGGACTGACCGAGGCCGAATCGGAAGAGATTCACCGCAATCTCATCCAGGGTACGCAGATTTTCGGCATGATTGCCGCATTTGCCCATCTGCTGGCCTACATCTATTCACCCTGGCTCAAGTAAAGGAGACACAACATGATCTACTCGAAAATGTGGTGTGTGGTGAAACCTTCGGTCGGTATCCCGGTGTTCATCGCGGCTGTGGCGATTGCGTCCTTCAGCGTGCACCTGGCCCTGACCATCAACACCTCCTGGGTGAAAAACTTCCTCAACGGCGGCGCCAAAGTGGTCGCTGCTGCGCCTGCTGCAGACGCGACGGTGAAGAAGTAAAGGGTGCAAGCCCGAACGGCCAGACGCGCAAGCGTCTGGTCTTTCCTGTATGAACAAAACAAAAACACGATCCTCTCTTGCGCATGTGCTGGCCAGCATGGGCCCGCGTTTTTTGCCTTTTGCAGACGCCGCCAGCGATGATTTGCCGCTGTCCCGTCTGCTGCGCTTGTCGCTGTTTCAAATTTCTGTGGGCATGGCCATGGTCATGCTGGTGGGCACCCTCAACCGCGTGATGATCGTCGAGCTGCAAGTGCCGGCCACGCTGGTGTCGCTGATGGTGGCCCTGCCTTTGCTCGTGGCGCCGTTTCGGGCGCTGATTGGTTTTCGTTCGGACAATCACCGCTCGCAACTGGGCTGGCGGCGTGTGCCTTACATCTGGATGGGCAGCTTGCTGCAGTTTGGTGGCTTTTCCATCATGCCTTTTGCGCTGTTGGTGCTGGCCGGTGCCGGCCAGGCCAGCCAGGCCCCCGCTTGGGTGGGGCTGGTGGGTGCCGCAGGAGCCTTCGTGCTGGTGGGCATCGGCATGCACACCGTGCAAACCGCGGGTCTCGCCTTGGCCACCGACCTGGCGCCCCCCGAGCGCCAGCCCCAGGTGGTCGGCCTCATGTATGTGATGCAGCTGGTCGGCATGATCGGTAGCGCCTTGATGTTGGGTCATTTGCTGCGTGACTACAGTCCGGGTCAGCTGATCCGCGTGGTGCAGGCCGTGGCGGTGATGACCTTGGCGCTTAACGTGATCGCCCTGTGGAAGCAGGAGCCGCGCAGCCGCCTGCGCAAACCGGGCACGCCCATCGAACACACTTTCGCACAAGCCTGGCAACTCTTTTGCCAAGGCCCGAACACCTTGCGGCGTTTGCTGGCGGTGGGCCTGGGCACCATGGCCTTCACCATGGAAGACGTCTTGCTGGAGCCGTATGGCGGCGAGATCCTGAGCCTGAGCGTGTCCACCACCACCTTGCTCACGGCCAATCTGGCCTTGGGCGGTCTGATTGGTTTTGCTTGGGCTTCGCGTGTGCTCAGCCGCGGCGCTGACGCCTACCGCATGGCCAGCTGGGGCGCCTGGGTGGGCGTGCCCGCCTTTGTGGCCGTGATCGCTTCCGGCCCGCTGGCTTCTGCGCCTTTGTTCGCTCTGGGTATTTTTCTGATCGGCCTGGGCGGCGGTTTGTTTGCCCACGGCACCCTGACCGCCACCATGCAAATGGCCCCGCCCGAGCAAACCGGCCTGGCCATGGGGGCTTGGGGCGCAGTGCAGGCCACGGCCGCAGGCCTGGGCATGGCGCTGGGCGGCATGGTGCGCGACGGCGTGGCGCTCGGCAGCAGCTCGGTCATGGCTTACTCGGTGGTTTATGGCCTCGAACTTCTGCTGCTGGCCTTGACCCTGTGGGCCATGGCGCCTTTGATACGGCCAGAGGGTGCGTCTGTACGGCCACCGCTCAACTCTGCATAATGTCCCCCAACCGTTTGGACCCTTCACCCTCAACTCAAGGAAAAGCCATGGAAATCAAACACATCCTCATCATCATGTTCGTGGTTTTTGGCCTGTTCATGCTGGCCAACTGGTTCAACCGTCCCAAAGGCCCACGCAAGTGAGGCCTGACAGCGCCCATCCCCCAAAACCGCTGCAAGGCGGTTTTTTTGTGCCTGTGACCAGCCCTGTTGTTTCACAGCGTGCGCCAGACATGGCGCACCAGCAGGCCCGAGAGCACCCACATGGTCGCGCCGATCAACGCGTCCAGAATTTGCCAGGCGCGGGGCTTTGCAAACCAGGGGGCCAGCCAACGCGCCCCAAAGCCCAAAGCGCTGAACCACAGCACACTGGCCGTGCTGGCCCCGGCCGCAAACCAGCCCTGCAAGGGCACGGGCTGCTGCGCCCCGATGCTGCCCACCAAGAGCACCGTGTCCAGGTAAACATGCGGGTTGAGCAAGGTGAAAGCCGCCGCTTGCGCGAGTGCCGACCCACGGCCCATGCCTTGGCCCAGGCTTGTCACATCCAGCGTGCTGGCTTGGCGCGCCCGCTGCAACGCCCGCCAGCCATAGATCGCCAAAAACGCCGCCCCGGCCAAGGCCAGGGCGCGCGCCAGCCCCGGCCGGTCACCCAGCGCCTGTGCCATGCCCAACACGCCGGCCGTGATCAGCAGCGCATCGGCCGCCGCGCAAAAGGCCACCACGCTGACCACATGTTCGCGGCGCAAACCCTGGCGCAACACAAATGCGTTTTGCGCCCCGATCGCCACGATCAGGCCCAGGCTGAGCAGCAGGCCTTGGACAAAAACGGGCCAGGCCAACAAAAGGGTGTCATGCAAGTTCATGGGACATGAGCTTGTCAGTCTTTCAAGATTAAGACAAACTGTCTTTGCTTCATCAGCTTTAGAAAAACTAATTTCATGCTCGACTATTTCTCTTTGGCAGCCTTGGCGGCCGTGGTTCGTGAGGGCAGTTTTGAACGTGCAGCACGCGCTTTACACGTCACGCCGTCCGCCGTGTCGCAACGCATTCGCTTGCTGGAAGAGCGGGTGGGCTGCGCGCTGGTGGTGCGCGGCCAGCCCTGCCAGGCCACCGAGACCGGCCGACGCCTGTGCCAGCACATGGACCGTGTGCGTCTGCTCGAGCAGGAGCTGCAAGGCAGTTTGCCGGGGCTGGCCCCGGAAGGCGTGGCGCGTGTCACGCTGCCCATCGCGGTGAACGCTGACAGCCTTGCCACCTGGTTTGCCCCGGCCCTGACCGCGTTTGCAGCCGAGGCACCCGTCTTGATGGCGGTGTCGGTCGACAACGAGGACCACACCACCGAGTGGTTGCGCAGCGGCGCGGTGCTGGCCGCTGTGACGGCCACGGCCCGCCCGGCCACCGGTTGCAACAGCCGCGCCCTGGGGGCCATGCGCTATGTGGCGGCGGCCAGTCCCGCTTTTGTACAGCGCCACTTGGCGTCCGGCGTGACCGCCGGGACCCTGGCCTTCGCGCCCAGTCTGGTGTTCAACACGCAGGACGAGCTGCAGGCCCGCTGGGTTCGGCGTCTGTGCCATCGGCATGTGGAGCTGCCCCGGCACACCTTGCCGTCCACCCAGGCCTTTGTCGAAGCCTCACTGGCCAGCATGGGCTGGGGCTTGCACCCCCTCACGCTGATTGCGCCGCACCTGCAAAGCGGTGCTTTGCTGGAACTGGTGCCGGGCACCCCGCTCGATGTGCCCTTGTACTGGCAGGAAACCCGCGCCGCATCCGCTTTGCTCGATGGCCTGAGCCGCACAGTGCTCAAGGCCGCGCAGGGCAGTTTGATCGCTTGAACCCGGGGTCACGTAGCCACTCGCGTTGGCAAACCCATGAAGGCATGGGGCATGCCATGCCAGGGTGAAAAGAAACCGTCACGCGCCGTTGAGGCGGCAGGTGCCTGCTGCTGCAGCAAGACTTGCCAGCCGGCCTGGGCGCTGTCGATCAAGGGCAGGGCGCAGTGGTTTTGCAGCCGCTGTGCGTAACCGGCCAGACCGGCACCGCCCAAGATGATGCAGGCCACATCCGCTCGGGCGGCGTTCTCGCAGGCTTGTCCCAGGCTGCGCAGGGCCATCTCCGGGTCGGCCAGCAGCGCTGCCCCAGTGGGGGTCACGGTTTCGATGTGGCGCAGTTGCGCGCCATAACCCAGGCTGTTGGCCAGGCGCTGCAGCATGGGCTTCCAGCGCTCGCCACCGGTCACGATGGCAAACGATCCATGTGCCGCCGCTTGGATGAATGAGGCCTCGGCCAGCCCGGTCACCTGGCAGCCGCTGACTTCGCGCAGCGCGAACAAACCCGGGTCGCCAAAACAGCCAATCAACACACCGTGCAGTGCAGGCGAAGGCAGGCTGCGCTGAGCCGCCCATGCGTCGAGGCAGGCGTGCGCCGCCACCGCGTGGCTGGCTTCGCAGGCGATGTAGGGCGCGCCAAATCGGGCAGTCGCCACGTCCAGCCGTACACCTGGTGGCACCAGGGGTTGCAAGACATCTTGCAGGCGCTGGGTGGTCAAGGGGTTGGTGTTCGGGTTGATCAGCAAATAGCGGCGTGGTGTTGTGGTGTCCATGAGTCGAGTTCCATTTTTCGTGCATGCGACTTCGGCCCCAAACCAGTGCAAGTGCCTGACTCAAAACAGGGCGGCCTTGTGCAAGAGGCCCTGTTTTGGTGTGGCCCAGAGGCCAGGCCAGTGCAAGGTTTGTGGACGTGGTGCATGCCCTACGCCTGAAAGCATCCATCGTGCCGGGTTGGCACACCTCCTGCATAGAGACAGTGCTGGCTGATGGCCAAGCCATTTTTTCAACCTTGCTTGCTCTAGGAGTCTCCATGAAACGTCGTGATGTATTGGCAGCGGGTGTCGCCACTTTGGCTGCCCCTTGGGTCCACGCCCAGTCTTCTGCCTGGCCCAGCAAAGGCCCCATTCGTTTGATTTGTCAGTACCCGCCCGGTGGCTTGGTGGATACAGTGGCACGCCTGATGGCACCGCACCTGTCAAGCGCCTTGTCGCAAACCGTGGTGGTCGATAACCGTGCGGGTGCAGGCGGTTTGATCGGCACCGAATTCGCATCCCGTCAGGCTGCCGATGGCTACAACCTCTTGGTCAGCCATGCTTCGGTGCACATCTATGCCACCGCCACGCGGCGTACCATGCCCTTTGATCCCGTCAACGATTTCACCCACTTGGGCATGTTGGTTGAAGCGCCCATGTTGCTGCTGGTTCGTGCCCAGTCCCCTTACCAAACGCTGGCGCAGTATGTGAACGCCGCCAAATCCAAGCCCGTGCGCTTTGGCACCTCGGGCATTGGCTCGGCCAACCACCTGTATGGTGAGCTGCTCAAAATCGAAGGCCAAGCCACCGAACACGACCATGTGCCTTACCAAGGCAGTGCTCCAGCCATGCAGGACCTGCTGGGTGGTCAGATCGACAGTGTGTTTGACCCGGTCACCACCAACGTCAACCAGCTCAAGGCTGGCTCGCTGCGTGCTTTGGCGGTCTCTACGCCCACGCGCATGGCAGCCTTCCCGAATATCCCGACCTTTGCAGAATTGGGTTATGGCTCGCTGACCGGCTCGCAGTGGCTCGGTCTGTCTGCACCCAAGAACCTGCCCGCGCCGATAGCCCAGCGCCTGACCGCACTGATCCCCGAGATCCTGGCCAAACCTGACGTGATGGCGCGGCTGGAAGAAGTGCAAACCCTGCCGCGCAAAACACCTGTGGTGGGCGACGATTTCGTCAAGCTCATCCAGTCGCAAATCAGCAGCTGGAGTGCGGTAGCCAAGCGTGCCAAGGTCGAAGTGATCGCCTGAGCGCCAGCCAAGGTTTTCGCGCCATCAACAGGCGGCAGCTTCCGTCACGCACTAGACTGCAAGCTGCCCTTGTTTTTGGTGCCTCATCAACCACCCTGTGGAATTTCTTCATGACCGAAGTCGACTTTGACCAGATCAGCAGTTACCAACGCTACAAGCTCATGGCCAGTCTGATCGTGCCTCGACCCATCGCCCTGGTGACCACGCTCGGGGCCAACGGGGTGGTCAACGCAGCGCCGTTTTCCATGTTCAACATGATCGGCGAGGATCCGCCCATTTTGATGATCAGCATCAACCGCCTGCAAGACGGCAGGCTCAAGGACACGGCCGCCAACATCCTGCACAACGGCGAGTTTGTGGTGCACATGTCCGATGAACCCATGGCGCAAAAGATGCACGACTGTGGCGAATCGCTGCCCTCTGACGTGAGCGAGCTGACCGCCGTGGGCCTGACGCCTGTGCCTTCACACACCGTGGCCCCACCGCGCATCCAGGAAGCACCCATCGCTTTTGAGTGCGTGCTGCACGAAAAACTGGAAACCCTCAGCCGTTATGTCTTTATTGGCCGCATCCAATGGTTGGCTGCCCGCGAGGGATTGATCGACACCGAAGTCTGGCGTGTCAACCTGCGCGACTACAAACCGGTCGCTCGCTTCGGTGCGAGCTTCTACACCCGTACCGAAGACCGATTTTCACTGTCGGACAAAGCAGGTGAAGCCCCGGCGGTCCATACAGCCATTGATCAGATCTGAAGGGCTCTAGCCACACAGGCGTGTACGGGCGACAGCGCCATCTGCATGGCCGGTGCCTGTGTGGGTGGTGCGCTGTGCCAGCCACCCAGGCCATGGGTGAAATTATTCTTTGACGGATCCGGTCATCCCGGAGACGTAATACTCCACAAAGAAAGAGTAGATGAAGGCCACGGGCAAAGAGCCAAAGAGCGCCCCTGCCATGAGCGCACCCCAGTGGTAAACGTCGCCTTCCACCAGTTCTGTGACCACCCCCACCGGCACTGTTTTCACCTCACTGGACGAGACGAAGGTGAGCGCGTAGATGAACTCGTTCCATGACAGGGTGAATGCGAAGATGCCTGCCGAGATCAAGCCCGGAACCGACAAAGGCAGGATGATTTTGACCAGGATTTCCCAGCGGTTGGCACCGTCAATCATGGCGCACTCTTCCAGTTCAAAAGGAATCGAACGGAAGTAACCCATCAGCAGCCAGGTGCAAAAAGGAATCAGAAAAGTCGGGTAGGTCAGGATGAGCGCCAAGCGTGTATCAAACAGGCCCAGCTCAAACACCACCGATGCCAAAGGAATGAACAAAATGGACGGTGGCACCAGGTAGGCCAGGAAAATGGCCAATCCGGTGTGTTTCGCACCCTTGAAGCGCAAACGTTCAATCGCATAGGCCGCCAACACCGAAGCGAACAAGGAGAAGAAAGTGGCCGTCACCGAGACTACCACGGTGTTCCACATCCACTGTGGGTAAGCGGTGCGAAACAGCAGCTTTTCAATGTGTGCGAGTGTGGGGGCGATGATCCAGAAAGGGTTGCCATCACGCGACAGCAGTTCGTTGTCAGGTTTGAAAGCCGTGATGCCCATCCAGTAAAACGGAAAGAGCAAAACGAAAAGAAACACCAACAGGGGCAGATAGGTTTTGAAAACCTTGGTGGCGTTGGTGTCCAGGTAGGACATGCCTGCGCTGTCGTGTGTGTCTTTGCTCATTTGTCACTACCGCCTTGTTGCCATGTACGGCGTTGAAGTCCGAAATAACTGAACAGAATGGCGGCTAGCAAGAAGGGTACCATGGCGATGGCGATGGCCGCACCTTCACCCAGAGCGCCCCCGGGTATGGCACGCTGGAACGACAGGGTGGCCATGAGGTGTGTGGCATTGAGCGGACCACCCCGTGTGAGCACATAAATCAGCTGGAAGTCGGTGAATGTGAACAGCACCGAGAAAGTCATGGTGACTGCAATGATGGGGGTTAACAATGGCAAGGTGACATGCCAGAACTGCTGCCAGGGCGTGGCGCCATCAATGGCCGAAGCCTCGTAGTAAGACGGTGAGATGGTTTGCAGACCTGCCAGCAGCGTGATGGCGACAAAAGGCACGCCGCGCCAGACATTGGCGGCCAGGGTGGAAAGGCGCGCATTCCATGGCGAGCCCAGGAAGTCGATGTAGGCGTCGATCCAGCCCATCTTGACCAGAACCCAGCTGATGATCGAGAACTGCGAATCGAAAATCCACCAAAAAGCAATCGCCGACAAGGCCGTCGGGACGATGTAGGGCAGCAAAATGACAGCCCGGAAGAACGATTTGAAGCGAATGTTTTTGTTCAGCAACAAAGCCAGCCAAAGCCCCAGGAAGAACTTGAGCACGCTGGCCACGGTGGTGTAGAACATGGTGTTGAACAGGGCCAACTGGGTGACGCTGTCCGACAACAAGAAGATGTAGTTTTCAAGACCAATCCATTGACCACCACGGCCAATTTTGGTGTCGGTGAAACCCAACCAAACACCCAAGCCGAGAGGGTATGTCAAAAACAGCAGCAACAGGAGTGCTGCAGGCATCATGAAGATCAAGCCCAGCACATTGCGGCTGTTTTGAATTCTCTCGAGCAAGGGTGTCATGGGTTCTTTTCAGTTTTGAAAACGATCAGACCTTGTAGTAACGCTCAGCACGTTTTTGGGCGCGCTCTGCGGCTTCTTTGGGCGTCCTGGAGCCACTGGCTGCTTCTGCGACCATGTTGACGATGATGAAGTCAGCACCAGCACCGGCCGAGGCGTAGCCCAGCTTGCCTGCGTAGCCCGCAGGGCGCATGTTTTTCACGGGGTCGCGGTAGGCGGTGTGCTTGGGGTCGGAGGTCCAGATGGCCGACTTGGTGTAGAAGTCCAGTGGGGGCGCGATGTAGCCACCTGCCGCTGTGAGCCAAGGATCGAACTGCTCCTTTTCCATCATGAAGCGCAGGAATTCCTTGGCTGCGTTCGGGAATTTGGTGTACTTCATCACCATTTGATTGAAGAACAAATGCGACTCTGTGGGGGTGCCCACAGGGCCCACGGGGTAAGGGGCATGGTGCACGTCGGCATTCATCGCCCGCACCTTTTCGTCGGGCGATGTTTTGGTCGCGTAGTAGATGGAGATGCCGTTGTTGGTCAGGCTGATCTGGCCATCCAGGAATGCCTTGTTGTTGTTGGGGTCGAGCCAGGACAAGGTGCCGGGAATGAAGGTAGCGTACATCTCTTTGGCGTACTCCAGCGCCTTGATGGTCTCGGGGCTGTCGATGACGACCCTGTTGTTGGCATCGACCAATTTGCCACCAAACGCCCACACCAGCCAGTTGCACCACAGGCCGTCACCCGTGGCATTGCCCAGTGCAAAGCCCGCAGGCGTGCCTTTTTCCTTGAGTGCTTTCAGCAACTTGAGGAAGTTGTCGGTGTCTTTGGGGAAAGTGTCAAAGCCCGCTGCTTTGACTTGACTTTGGCGATAGACCAGCATGGCGCCGGCCGCACCCAGGGGCACGCCAATCCATTTTTTACCGTCTGGTTTCAGGTAGGCATGGCAAGCGGGGAAGAAGCCGCCGTATTTTTTGCCCAGGTACTCGCACAGGTCTGTGACGTCCAGCAGTTTTTCAGGATACAGGTTGGCATCGTCGTTGGTCGACAAAATGATGTCAGGACCCGCACCCGTGTTGGCGGCAACAGCGGCCTTAGGGCGCACATCTTCCCAGCCTTCGTTGTCGACCCGCACTTCAACGCCTGTGAGTTCAGTGAACTTTTTCACGTTGGCCATGTAGGCATCGATGTCACCTTGCACAAATCGGCTCCAGCGCAGCACGCGAAGTTTGGCGCCTTTTTCAGGTTTGAAGCTGAGGTTTTGCGCATGCACCGCAGGGGCGTAGGCCATGGCACCCAAGCCGAAGGTGGTGGAAGCGGCTGCAACTCTGGCAGAGCTTTCGAGGAAGTCACGTCGATTCAGTTTGGTCATGAAATGTCTCCTGTTTTGAGTGGGTTGGCGGCGAGAAAACGGATGGGGAAATCAGCGATCAGGCAGCAAGCCTATTGCCGGTCGCTGCGTCGAAGACGTGAGCCCGTGACATGTCGGGCTGGAGGTGGATGGTGCTGCCCAAGGCAAATTCGTGTCGTTCGCGGAAAACCGCAGAAAATTCAACGCCTTCGTGTCGGCAAGCGACAAAGGTGTCCATCCCCGTGGGTTCCAGAACAGCCACCCGGGCCGTGATGCCGCCGCTGTCCACCAGCGTCAGGTGTTCGGGGCGTGTTCCAAAAATGACGGGCTGTCCGTTTTGGCCTGCCAGAGGTCTTGGCAAGGGCAGCCGCAGACCGTCCTGCAATTCGACTTGGCACTGTTGGCCGTCCACCACCAGTTTGCCGGGCAAAAAATTCATGGCCGGAGAGCCAATGAAGCCTGCAACAAACTGATTGGCCGGCATGTCGTACAGATCCAGCGGAGAGCCGGTTTGCTCGATGCGGCCGTCGCGCATGACCACAATTTGATCGCCCATGGTCATGGCTTCAATTTGGTCGTGCGTGACGTAAATGGAAGTGGTTTTCAGGCGTTGGTGCAGCTCTTTGATCTCGCTTCGCATGGCCACGCGCAGCTTGGCGTCCAGGTTCGAAAGCGGTTCGTCGAACAAAAAGACTTGCGGGTCGCGAACGATGGCACGGCCCATGGCCACCCGCTGGCGTTGGCCGCCGGACAGCTGACGGGGGTAGCGGTCGAGCAAAGAGCCGAGCGCCAAAATGTCAGCCGCACGGGCCACTTTGGCATCGATTTCATCTTGGGGTTTTTTGGCCAGGGTGAGCGAGAAGGCCATGTTCTGGCCAACCGTCATGTGCGGGTAGAGCGCATAGTTTTGAAAAACCATGGCGATGTCCCGCTCTTTGGGGGGGAGGTCGTTGACTTGACGTGCGCCGATGTGGATTTCGCCACCGCTGGTTTCTTCGAGGCCAGCAATCATGCGCAACAGCGTGGACTTGCCGCAACCTGACGGACCGACAAGCACGGTGAAAGAACCGTCTTGGATTTCAATGTCCACACCATGCAGAATCGGAACATCCCCAAAATTCTTTTTGACAGATCGGATCGATACACTGGCCATTGAAAGCTTTCCTGTTTGAACGAATCTGAATCTGAACTGCAACTGCGCATGATTCAAATTGACATTCAGTATCACATTCTTGGGCCAATTCCTTATACCCACTTACCCTAATGGATCGTCTCCTATGTTCACCGATGCACAGGGGGTGACATGGGTCTAGGGGGTGAACTCTCGGCCATGTGCCCCAGCATGACCGCGGCATCTCCTGCGCGGAGGGGTCATGCGCGGTCGGGGTCTGATCGCTGCGGGGCCTGAGGCTCAGGTCACCGGCATTTGAATGGGCTGTCCGGCCTCCAGCAAATCCATCACCTGCTGCATGACCTGAGCGCCAGTGGCCGAGTAGGGGTCAAAGTCGGGGTGGTGCAGTCGGACCATGGGGTCGTCCACCGACAGATGCACCAGCGCCATGGACCACTGGCCAAAGCGGCGTTCGTGGATTTCTTCGTAGTGCAGGATCTCCACATCCTGGTGGCGGGTGTCGGCGCTGATGCGGCGGTACAGCGCGTTGACCTTGCTGCGCTCGCCTTCGATCACCTGAAAGAAAAAGCCTTGCCCCTGGCACAGCACCCCGGTGATGGCTTGCGCAGGGTTGTTGGCTTGCGCTTGCGCCAGGATGGTGGTGGTCATCGTGGTGGTTTGCGGACCGACGGCGCGGCTCACGTACAGCAGGCGCACTGTGATGCTGTGGCTGGGCACTCTCATGGTGTGGGGTGCACCGCGTTGCGGTCCAGGCGCTCGGTCTCGCGGCGCTCGAACAGGTTGAGCATCCAGGCCACGCGCTGGGGCATGGCCCGGTTGGGAAAATAGGTCTTGTTGCCGGTTTGTTGGGTCGCCGCTTGGCAGCCTTGCACCAGGCCCACAATGGCCGCCAGCGGCGCAGGGCTGTGGTCGGTCACGCGGATCCAGTGCACCTGGGTCCAGGCGCTGGCCAGCAGCATGAGCTTGCGTGTGGTGCTGACCACCGTGCGTTTGTTGACCGAGTCCAGGCCTTCGCGGCGCAGCTGGTGGCCGATTTCGGCGTAGATCATGCTGGCCGCGCAAATGGCGGCGCGGCAGTCAGGCGGCAGGGCGGCAATGCCCGAATGCGCTTGCTTGTACAAGCGGTCGGCCTCGTCGAGCAACCGCGCGACCACGTTAGCGATGGCCGGGGTGAACGTGGGCTGGGTCAGCCAAGCTTCGGGGTCAATACCCGCTTCGAGCAACCAACGGCGCGGCAGGTACAGGCGGCCAATGCTGGCGTCATGGCCCACGTCGCGCGCGATGTTGGTCAGCTGCATGGCCACGCCGAGTTCGCAGGCCCGCGCGAGGGTGTCCATGCTTTGCGGCCCCATGATCCAGCTCATCATCGCGCCCACACTGCCCGCCACCCGGGCACCATAGGCGTGCAGGTCTTCGATGCTGTCGTAAGTGCGGCCGCTCGCGTCCCAGGCAAAGCCTTCGATCAGTGCGTCCAGCAAATGGCGCGGCAGTTTGTATTGCTGGACTACCAGGCTGAGCGCGTGGTCTTCCACATGGTCGTGCGGGGTGCTGGCATAGATGGCGTCCAGGCGCGCTTGCAGAGCGGCCAGCGGCGTGTCGCCCGCAGCGGCTTCGTCCACCAGGTCGTCGGCCACGCGGCAAAAGGCGTAGAGCGCAATGGCCGCTGTGCGCACGCGCAGGGGCAGCAAGCGGCTGGCGGCAAAAAAGGTTTTGGAGCCGCCCTGCATCATGGCCACGCAGGCTTGCAGGTCCTGCGAGTCGAAGTCGAGTTCTTGCAAACTCACGGCATTGGGGGTGCGTTCAGATGTTGACATGGGGGATCACCGATTCCAAAGCTTTGGCCGACATGAGCACGCCCGGCACGCCCGCGCCCGGGTGAGTGCTGGCCCCCACGACAAACAGGCCCGGCACATCCTCGCTGCGGTTGTGTGGGCGAAACCACGCGCTTTGCAGCAGCAGCGGCTCGAGGCCAAAGCCCGCGCCTTTGTAGGACCACAAGTTGTCGTGAAAGTCTTGCGGCGTGGTCACCTTGCTGGTCACGATGCACTCGCGCAGGCCGGGCAACACGCTGGCCTCCAGGCTCTCGGCAATGGCGGCGCGGTAGGTCTCGGCAAAGGCGTTCCAGTCGGTGCCGCTGTCCAGGTGCGGCACGGGCGAGAGCACATAAAAGGTGTCGCAGCCCTCGGGGGCCAACGAAGGATCGGTGGCGGTGGGGTGGTGCAAATACAGGCTGAAGTCGTTGGCCAGATGGTGCTTTTGAAAGATGTCTTGCAGCAGGCCTTGGTAGCGCGGGCCCAGCACCATCATGTGGTGCGGCACGTCTTGGTACTGCTTGGAGGTGCCGAAGTACCAGACGAACAGGCCCATGGAGTATTTGCCATTCGCGATCTTGCGGTCGGTCCACACGCAGCGGTGCTCAGGCGCGACGAGGTTTTTGTAGGTCCAGGCGGTGTCGCCGTTGCTGACCACGATGTCGGCGGGCACGAACTCGCCGCTTTGCAACTCGACGCCGCAGGCACGGCCGTTTTCGATGCGGATTTGCGTCACAGGTGCGTTGCAGCGCAGCGGCACGCCGCGTTCTTCCAACAAGCCGACCAGGCCTTTCACAATCGCTCCGGTGCCGCCCATGGCCGAGTGCACGCCCCAGGTGCGCTCCAGCGAGTTGATCAGGGCGTAGGCACAGGTCACGGCAAACGGGTTGCCGCCGATCAGCAGCGGGTGAAAGCTCATCACGATGCGCAGCTTGTCGTTGCGCATGTGTTTGGCCACCAGGCTGTACAGGCTGCGCCAGGCGCCCATGCGCAAGAAGTCGGGGATGGCGGCCATCAGGTCGCTGACCTTGTCAAAAGCCATGTCCCCCATGCCTTCAAAACCCAGCGTCTTGCAGCGCTCGGCTTCTTCCAAAAAGCGTTCGTAGCCCGGCAGGTCATCGGGTTCAAAGCGGGCGACTTCGGCGCGCATGTGCTCGGGGTCGCCGTTGTAGTCGAACCAGGTGCCATCCGAGAAACGCACACGGTAAAACGGGTCCATGGCCACCAGCTTCACGTCGCCCGCAAAGCTCTTGCCGCACAGCGCCCACAGCTCTTCGAGCAAAAAGGGTGCGGTGATGATGGTGGGGCCCGCATCAAAGGTGAAGCCGTCCTGGTGGTGCACGTAGGCACGGCCGCCGGGGGCGTCGAGCTTTTCAAAGACCTTGACCTCGTAGCCTTTGACGCTCAGGCGAATCGCCGCAGCCAGCCCGCCAAAGCCGCTGCCAATGACCACCGCCAACGGTCGCTGGCGCAGCTGGGACGGGGTGCCCAGCTCTGGGCCTTGCGGCGAGACGGGAATGCCGAAACCTTCGGTGCGGTAAGCATGGGTGGTGGTGTTCATGGGGGCCTTCAAGGGGGTGTGGTCAAAGCCGGTTTGGTGGTCTGGCCCATGGCCCAACCCCACAGCCGCTCCAGTGGCCAAGGAAAAATCATGATGACGTGTTCCACGATCGCCAGGCCCAGCAAAGTGGCCAGCATGACCCAGCCGGTGGTGATGGCCACCGCACCTTGTTGCGCCAGCCAAACCAGCCAGAACCAGGTGCCCATGGCCACGCCCATCGACAGCACGAACCACAGCGACATGCCGCTGGTGGTTCGGAAATAACTGGCGAGGTATTTGAGGTGATCGGGCAGGTATTGCGCGCCGTTTTGTGGCACGCCAAAAAACAAATTCAGTTTGGCCGACAGGCGCATGCACCACAGCAACGCAAAGGTGCAAATGGCCACATGGCTGACCTGACCCGCTTGCATCCACCACAACAAGGCGAAGTTGGCCAACAAAGCCAGCTCGTGGTACATCATGACCTGCGCCGATTGCACAAAGCGTGGCCAACCTGTCAGGCCGGGGTCCAACGGGGTTTTGCGCGGGCCGGTGATCCAGCCGGTCAAAAAGGCCAGCTCGTGCCAGCCCCACATCACGATCACGCTGCCAAAGGCGAGGTAGGCGTTGAACACGCTCACGGCCTGCATGCTGTGGGCCACGCCCCAAAAACTCAAGGCCAAGAGCACCGTCCAGCCGGCCAGGCTGAAACGGAAGCTGCGCGCAGGCAGCCGGTCGAGCCACAGGATCACACCCGTGCCGAGCCACCAGCACAGGGCCGTGAACACGCAGGCCCAAACGACTTCAGTCACCATGCCGGTTCCATGCGCACTTGCGGCGACAGGTCTTGTTGAACGACCGGCATGAAGTACAGGCGCGCAAAGGTGGCGGCGGCTTTCACGGCGCAAACGCCTTGCTGCAGCTTGCCCACCACGCCGCCGCGGACCTTGGCTTTTTCCATGGCTTGCGACAGGGCAAACAGGCGCTCCAGGCCCCGGCGGAAATCGGGGTGATCCGTGTCAAGTGCCAGCGGGAAGACCTGCTTGGTGATCTCGGTGGTGATGCGGAAGACTTGGTAGTCGTACTCGCTCGAATCCAGGCCCATGGCTTCGTGCAGCATGGGGCGGGTGTGGTCGCGCACGTACATGGTGGCGTAAACGGCCAGCAGGAAAAAGCGGATCCAGAGCTTGTTGCCGCCGCTGAGCAGTTTGGGGTTGGCGCGCATGATCAGGGCAAACGATTCACCGTGGCGGAACTCGTCGTTGCACCACAGCTCGAACCAGCGAAAGATGGGGTGAAAGCGTTTTTCGGGGTGCTTTTCGAGCTGGCGGAAGATGGTGATGTAGCGCGCGTAGCCGATCTTCTCGGACAGGTAGGTCGCGTAGTAAATGTATTTGGGCTTGAAGAAGGTGTACTTCTTGGTGCGCTTCAAGTTGCCCAAATCGATGCCCAGGTTGAAGTCGCGCAGCGACAGGTTGATGAAGCCAGCGTGGCGCGATTCGTCGCGCGCCAGGTAGGTCATCAGCTGTTTGATGTCGGGGTTGCTGACGTTCTTGCGGATCTCGTTGTAGAGCACGCAGCCCGAAAACTCCGACGTGAGGGAGCTCACCAAAAAGTCCATGAACTCCTGGCGCATTTCGGGCGAGAGGCTGGCCATGCCGGCGGCCACTTCGCCTGCAAACGCCTCGTCGCGCTGGAAGTGGTCGTGGTTGTTGTCGCCCTCGTACTCGGCCATCATCTTGTCCCACTCGGCGCGCACCGGCTCGATGTTGATGCGGTCCATGGCATCGAAGTCGGTGGTGTAAAAACGCGGGCTGATCATGTCGCTGTGCACCGCCTTTTTGTTGGCGTCTTCAGCGGTTTCGATGGTGTGGACAGCGGTGGCGTTCATGGGGTTCTCCGGTGCGGGTTCAATCGGGTTTAACGGGTTCGCGGTGGGGGGTGTTCACAGGCGTGGTGTCTTGCCCTGCCAGTCTTAGGCCCGCGAATACGGCGGCGTTGCTGGGTCCAAACGACTCCAGGTCAATGCGCTGGCCGGTGCTGGGGTCTTGCAGGGTCAGGCGGCCGTCGGTGCGGCCGATCAACAAAAAGGGGGCTTCTTTCCCCAGGCTCTCGCGCTGGCGCTCACGGGCCAGGGCACGCAAGGTGCTGCGCAGAAAACCTTGCTCACCCGAAAACTGGGCCACTTGCTGGCCGTTGCGGTGGTCCAGCACGGCGATGTCACCGCTGGGCAGGTCGCGAAACTGCAGGTCGCGTTGCCACTGCACGGCGGCATCCGGCGTGCGCGGGTCCAGGCCCGACCAGCGCGCCAGGCCCACGGCCACCAGCATGGCCAGCAGCATCACGCCGATCCAGGCCATGGGCCGGTTCAGGCCCTGGGTCTGAGGGGTTTGGCGGTTGTGCTGCCAGTCATGTGGGGGCAGGGTGTTCATGCCAGCATGCCTTGCGGTGGTGTGGCTTGGCTGCTCACAGGGGCATCGCCCAGCTGCAGGCTTTGGCCAGCACGTTCGGCGCGCCACAGGTTCAGCAGCAGCTCGCCCACTTGTGCGCTCTCTGGCACGCAGCGCAAAGTGGGCTGCGGTTGGGTCACATGCCAAGCCCGTTGATGGGGCCACAGGTGGGCCCAGCCGATGCGGTCTTCCGGGTGCAAGGCCAGCGCAATGTCGCCCGTGCCCGCGCCTTGGGTCTTGAGGGACGCCCCCGCGATGCGTTTGAAGGGCAGGTTGAAGGTCAGCGTCAGCACGATGCCGATGCGCATCACCACGCGTTTGTTGGTGAGGGTGTAGAGCGTGCTGCGCGCCGACATCCAGGCCGTGCCCAAGAGCAGCGCCAGGGCCAGGGCGTAGAGGCTGGCGGCCACCACCAGAGGTTTCCAGTCGACCTGTCCTTCGGGGGCCGTGAGGTTGATGGCCTGCACCGCGAGCATGAGCGCGAAGTACAGCGCGATCTTGCGCACATGAAACGCGTGGATGGCCAGACGCTTCCAGTCGGGTGCGCCCTGCCAGACCACGCGCTCGCCCTGGGGCAGGGCGCTGGGCAGGCCGGGGGCAGCTTCCCACTCGTGTTCGTGGGTGGCTTTCATATGATGGGTTCCTGACGCTCAGGGGTGGCGTACAAGGTGCCCGCACCGTAGTAGGCGGTGATCTTTTCTTCTTCGAGCAAGGTGATCTGCGCGCTTGATTTCGTCTGCGGCACGTTCGCGAACTGGTGACTCAAAATGGCCTGCACATGCGTGCCGTCTTTCTTGATGCGCGCAAAGGTCATGGGAAGTAGCACGCGCTTGTCGGAGTTCGCCAATTGCACTTCGGCGTAGCGGAACATCATCTCCATGCGGTCGACCCAGAGCTCGACCACGGTACCGGCCACGACCTTGTCAGCGCCCCAGACGGGCAAGCCACGCGGGTCCACGTCCTGTTTGGCCACCGAGTGGTCAGTCGCCACGCGCAGGGGCACGATTTTGGGGTGACCGTGCGGGTCTGCATCGGGGATGTCGGCGCGCATGGCCCAGGCACCGGGGCCCACGCCTGCCAAGAGCGGATCGCCCACGGGCTCCAGAGGGGCACCGTTCCAGCCGTGGGTGGGTTGGCCGTTGTAGCTGCCGTCTGGGCGGGCCAAGTCGGGCGACAAGTAGGTGTGGCCGTCTTGCGTCTTGAAGGCCTTGGGCTCGGGCACGGGTGGCCAGCCTTCGATCTTGGGGCCGTTTTCGCGGCCCGAATCCATGGGGTAACCCTCGCGGTGGTTTTCACGCAAGAGGTAATAAATCAGTCCCGCGAAGAATGCCCAAAACATGTACAACACGATTTGGGCCACATCGACGTACTGGGTGATTGCGCCTGTTTCCATGGCTGTCTCCTTCAAAAAATCGGTGTATCAGCCCGGCAGTTGCGCCAGGCCAAAGGGTTGGGTGGGTGTGCTGACTGCCCGTGCAGCCAGACGGCTGGCACGCAACATGGGCCCCAGGGCCACCAGCACAACAAACAACAAATACATTTCCAGGTGGTAAACGAAGCTGTAGGCGGTGATGGGGGTGACCAGCACCTCGCCCAAAGCGCCCGACATGGCCAGCACCGACACGCCGTCGCGCAAAGCCCCGCCCAGCGCCATCGCCGCCCCCGCGCTGGTGGCTTGCACCGCGCCCCAGGTGCCGATGACCAGACCCCCCAAGTGGCCGAGCGGGCTGCCGTCCGCCGCCATGCCCATGGCCGTGACCAGCATGCCCACCGAAAACAAACCGCCGCTGAAACCGATCAGGCCCACGCCGATGCGGAACATCCAGGCCGCTTCGAGCGGGCCCGAAAAAATCACCATCGCAAACGCGGGCAAGCCCAGCAGCACACCCAGGCTGGCGAGGCGACAGGCGTGCATGCCGCCGGACAACCAGCGGGCTGACAAGAGAAAAGCCAGCAAAGCGCCACCGGCACTCAAGGCCGTGAGGGCGCTGGTGGCACCCACGTCGAGCTTCAAAATCTCGGCGGCGTAAGGCTCCAGCACGATGTCTTGCATGTTGAAAGCAAAGGTGCCGATGCCCAGAGTCCACAAAAAGCGGCGCATCTGCGGCTGGGTCATCAGCTCACGCCAGCTGTGGGCAAAACCCCCGGCTTCGCGGCGGCCGCGCTTGGCGCTTCGGGCTTCCTGCTTCCACAGCGAGGCCAGGTTCATCACCGCCACCATGACCGCACAGCCTTGCACCAGCTGGATGAGTTTTTGGGGGCTGAAGTCGCTCAGCACCAGGCCAAACACCGCGCTGCTGGCGATCATGCCCACCAGCAGCATGCTGTAGAGCAGGGCCACGACGCGAGGGCGTTTGTCGTCGCTGGCCAGGTCGTGCGCCAGCGCCATGCCCGCGGTTTGTGTGACCTGGATGCCCGCACCCACCAAAACAAAAGCCAGGCATGCGCCCAGCTGACCCACCCACAAATTGGCGGCTTCGGGCTCGGACAAAAGCAACAAGGCAAACGGCATGATGGACAGGCCGCCAAACAGCAGCAAGGTGCCGGTCCACATATAGGGGATGCGGCGCAGGCCCAGCGCCGAGGGGTGGGTGTCGCTGCGGTAGCCGATCAGGGTGCGCAACGGCGCAAACACCATGGGAATAGCGACTGCCAAAGCGACCCACCAGGCGGGCACCTGCAGCTCGACGATCATGACCCGGTTGAGCGTGCCCACCAAGAGTGCCGTCACCATGCCGATCACCACCTGGAACAGCGAAAGGCGCAGCAAGCGCGCCATCGGCAGCTCGGGCGAGGCCGCGTCGGCAAACGGCATGAAGCGCGTGCCGTGGGCCGTCAACCAGCGGGGGACCGGGATGCGCAGTTTCATGAGCGGGTCCACTCCCAGGCTTGCGAGGTGTAGAAACCACTGGCCACGCGCTGCATGCGTGCGCCTTGCCAGCCCTGCAACTCGGGGTGGTTTTGCATGCGTTGCAGCAGGTCGGCGTGCGCCACGGGCGACAAAGACGGCGAGCGGTCGCTGCGCGGGAACAGGCGGCCCGCGCTGTGCATCAGGGCCAAGAGCGGTGTGCGCGGCGCGAAGGTGAAGGCCATGGAGCCGCGGGTGCGCTGGGCCAAACCGGCCAGCGCTTCGGCGATTTGGTCGCTGTCGTAGTGGATGAGCGAGTCCATGCACACCACATGGTCAAAGTGGCCCAAGTCGGGGCTGAGCATGTCGCCCGACAAAAACTCCACCGAGCCGGGCAGGGTGGGATGCTCGGCCGCCATGCGTTCGGCGGCGAGCTTGACCAGCGTGGGTGACAAATCAATCGCCACCACTTCGGCACCGCGCAGCGCCGCTTGCAGGGCCAGCGCGCCAGTGCCGCAACCGGCGTCCAGCACGCGCAGGCCGCGCAGGTCTTGCGGCAGCCACGACAGCAGGGTCTCGCGCATGGTGTCGCGCCCGGCGCGCACGGTGGCGCGGATGCGGCCCACCGGCTCGTTCGAGGTCAATCGCGCCCAGGCATCGGCCGCGGTGCGGTCAAAGTAGTGCTCGATTTGGCTGCGGCGTTGTTCGTAGGCGGTGGTGTTCATGGTGTGCTTTCTGGCGGGTGTTCAGTCAAAACCCAGCAGGTCAAAAATGTCGCGGTCTTTCATGGGGATGGACGGCAGCGGGTCGGCACCCAGCCACAGCGCGGCGGCCAGGCGCATGTACTCGTCTTGCACGGCTTTCACAGCCGGTGTGGGCTCGAGCTCGAACAGGGTGCACTTTTGCAAACGGCTCTTGCGGATCTCGTCGAGCATGGGGAAGTGCGCCATGGTTTTGAGACCGGTGACTGCGTTGTACTTGTCGATCTGGTCGGTCGCGTCGCTGCGGTTGGCGATCACGCCGCCCAAACGCACGTTGTAGTTTTTGGCCTTGGCACCAATGGCTTGCACGATGCGGTTCATCGCAAAGATGGAGTCGAAGTCGTTGGCCGTGACGATGAGTGCGCGGTCGGCGTGTTGCAGCGGGGCGGCAAAACCGCCGCACACCACATCGCCCAGCACGTCAAAAATCACCACATCGGTGTCTTCGAGCAAGTGGTGCTCTTTGAGCAGCTTCACGGTCTGGCCGACCACGTAACCGCCGCAACCGGTGCCCGCGGGTGGGCCCCCGGCTTCGACGCACATCACGCCGTTGTAGCCTTTGAAGACAAAGTCATCGAGGCGCAGCTCTTCGGCATGGAAGTCCACCGTTTCGAGCGCGTCGATCACGGTGGGCATGAGTTTTTTGGTCAGGGTGAAGGTGGAGTCGTGCTTGGGGTCGCAGCCGATTTGCAGCACGCGCTTGCCCAGCTTGCTGAAGGCCACCGACAGGTTGGAGGATGTGGTGCTTTTGCCGATGCCGCCTTTGCCGTAGACCGCAAACACCTTGGCGGTGCCGATCTTCACGGTGGGGTCCATCTGGAACTGCACGCTGCCCTCGCCATCGGCCCCACGGACCCTCTGGATGCTGTTCACCGGGATGCTGGTGGTTTCGATCATGCTGGGAGTCCTTCGTGTATGCCTTCAAGGCGGTCTTCAAGTTCTTCACCGGCCCGCAGCAAAGCTGTCATGGTTTCGGCGTCGGGTTGCCAATACTGGCGGCGGGTGGCCTCCAGCAGGCGGTTGGCCACTTTGGCCGATGCGGTGGGGTTGAGCTGGGCCATGCGCTCGCGCATGGCGGGGTCCAGCACAAAGGTCTGGGCCAGCTGCTGGTAGACCCAGGGCTGCACTTGGCCTGTGGTGGCCGACCAGCCCATGGTGTTGGTCAGGTGCGCTTCGATCTGGCGCACGCCTTCGTAGCCGTGCTGCAGCATGCTTTCGTGCCACTTGGGGTTGAGCATGCGGCTGCGGGTTTCCAGGGCCACTTGCTCGGTCAGGCTGCGCACCACGCCCTCGCCTTGGGTTTGGTCACCAATGAACACCGGCGGGGCTTCGGCGGCGTTGCCGTCGCGCTGGTGCTTGGCCTGCAGCACGGCGCGGCTGATGCCGCCCAGGGTGTCAAAGTAGGTGTCGATGCTGGTCACGCCCAGCTCCACCGAGTCGAGGTTTTGGTAGGTCAGAGACACACTGGCCAGCGCGCTTTGCAGCACGGCGGTGTTGCGCACCGGGCGGCCTTCGCGGCCATAGGCAAAGCCCTTGCGCTGGGTGAAGGCGTCGCCGAGTTCGTTTTCGTTTTCCCAGCAGCTGCTGTCGATCAGGTGGTTCACGTTCGCGCCGTAGGCGCCCTCGGTGTTGCCGAACACGCGCAGCGCCGCGCATTCCATGTTGCTGCCTTCGTGCTCGGCCAGGTAGGCCAGCGCGTGTTGGCGCACAAAGTTTTGCTCAACCGGTTCGTCGGCGCTGGCCGCCAAAAACGCGGCTTCGGCCAGCAAGCGGATTTGCATGGGCAGCAGGTCGCGGAAGATGCCCGACAAGGTGATGACCACGTCGATGCGGGGGCGGCCGAGTTCGGCCAAGGGGATCAATTGGGCCCCTGCCAGGCGGCCGTAGCTGTCAAAGCGTGGGGCTGCGCCCATCAAGGCCAAGGCTTGCGCCATGGGGCTGCCTTCGGTCTTGAGGTTGTCGGTGCCCCACAGCACCATGGCCACGGTCTCGGGCAGGGCCTGGTGGTCTTTCTGGTAACGGGCCAAGAGTTTGTCGGCCTGGCGCATGCCATCGCGCACCGCAAAAGCCGACGGCATGCGGAAAGGATCCAGGCCGTGCAGGTTGCGTCCGGTGGGCAAGACGTTGGCGTTGCGGATCAGGTCACCGCCGGGGGCGGGTTGCAGGTAGCGGCCGTCGAGGGCGCGCATCAGGCCTTGCATTTCGTGGTCTTCGCCCAGCAGGCGGTTGCTGCGCACCAACTGGCGCAGCGTCTCGGCCTGGGCTTTGTCGCCAGCGGGCAAGTCGGTGCTGAACTGTGCGCTCAGTTGCGCTTCGCTGGCACCGTCGACCAAGGCTTCCATCAAGCTGGCGTTTTGAGCGCCGTTCAAGCCCATGGCGTCGGCCATGACTTTGAGGGTGCCCAAGCGCTGCTCGCGGGTGGGGGCTTGGCCCATGACGTGCAGGCCTTCGGGGATCAGGGCGTATTCGAGTTCGAGCAGCTGGTTTTGCAGTTGCTCGATCCAGGCGGTGGGGTCATTGGTCAGCGTGGCGGGCACGGCCAGGTCGATGATCTGGGCTTGTTCGCGGATCAGCGTGGTCAGGCTCTCGCGGTCCTGCGCTTGGTCTGGGCCCATTTGCTGCCAGCGCTCAATCGACTGCTGCAGGCTGACCAGTTCTTTGTACAGCCCCGAGTGCGTGAGCGAAGGCGTGAGGTAGCTCACCAGCGTGGCCGCGCCCCGGCGTTTGGCCAATGCACCTTCGGACGGGTTGTTGGCGGCATACAGGTAGATGTTGGGCAGTGCGCCGATCAAGCGGTCCGGCCAGCACTGGGCCGACAGGCCGGTTTGTTTGCCCGGCATGAATTCGAGCGCGCCGTGCGTGCCAAAGTGCAGCACCGCGTCGGCGGCGTAGTCGTCCCGCAGGTAGCGGTAAAAGGCGCTGAAAGCGTGGGTGGGGGCGCAGCCGGTTTCAAACAGCAGGCGCATCGGGTCGCCTTCATAGCCAAAGCCCGGTTGCACCGTGACCACCACCTGGCCAAATTCTGCGCCGAGTACAAAGATCGACTGGCCGTTGGTCAAATGTTTGCCGGGGGCAGGGCCCCACTGCGCTTCGATCTCGTTCAACCAGCGTTCGTTTTGCACGTGGTGACCGGTGTCGATGGCGTGCAGCACATTGGCTTGTGTGCCGTACTGGCTGGCGTTGCCTTGCAGCAGGCGGTTGCGCAGATCGTCCACGCTGTCCGGCAATGTGACTTGGTAGCCTTCGAGCGACAAGCGCTGCAAGGTGTTGAACAGCGACTGAAAAACGGAGAGGTAAGCGGCCGTGCCCACGCTGCCCGCATTGGGCGGGAAGTTGAACAGCACGATGGCCAGCTTGCGCTCGGCGCGTGGTTTGTCGCGCAGGCGCACCAGGCGCTCAACGCGGGCGGTGAGCATCTCGGTGCGTTCGCTGCAGGTGAACATGTCCTGGCTGCGCGGGCCGCTCGGGAAGGTGCAGCGCTTGTCGCAGCCGTGGCAGGTTTGTCCGGCGGGGCCGGGACGGCCGCCGTAGACCATGGGCAAGATCGAGCCGTCGAGTTCGGGGATGGCCACCATGATGGTGTTTTCCACCGGCAGCAGGCCACGGGTGGAGTCGCCCCATTGCTCGATCGATTGGAACTCCAGTGGGTGTGCGGCGATGTAGGGCACATCGAGTTCGCTCAGGGCCACTTCGGCGGCGCTGGCGTCGTTGTAGGCCGGGCCACCGACCAAGGAAAAACCGGTGAGCGACACCAAGGATTGGATCTTCGCGCCCGTGCCTTGCTTGAAGAAACGGTCCATGGCCGGGCGGGCGTCCAGGCCGCTGGCAAAGGCGGGGATCACGCGCAGGCCGCGCGCTTGCAGTGAATGGATGACCGCGTTGTAATGCGCGGTGTTGCCCGCCAGCAAATACGAGCGCAGCAGCAGCAGGCCCACCGCGGGCTGGTCTTGGCGACCGTGGCCAGGCAGGTCGCTCAGCTGTTCGCTGATGCGGTGTTTCATCTGCGGGTGGTACAGGCCGACCTCGGGGTATTCGATCGGGTCTTCGGGCTGGGCCAGGGCGCGCAGCGGCTCGCGTGGGCCTTGGGCGTAGCGGTGCACCAGGGTTTTGACCAGGTGCTCGATGTTGTGCTCGGACCCGGCCAGCCAGTAACGCATGGTCAAGAAGAACAGGCGCAGGTCTTGCGCGGTGCCGGGGATGAAGCGCAGCAGCTTGGGCAGGCGGCGCAGCATGGCCATTTGCTTGGCCCCGGCGCTGGACGGTGCGCCCGTCTCGGAGCCGGTGTCTTTGTTCTTGGCGCTGGGGCGCAGCTTCTTGAGCAAGGCCATCAGGCCGCCCGATTCACGGCCCATGACCAGCTTGCCCATGCGGGTGAGCTGCGTGACTTGCGGGGCCGACATGATGCAGACCATGGCGTCGCAATGGTCGCGGCGCGCCTGCAGGGCGTCGAGCACCGGCAGGAAATGGTCTTCCATGAAAAGCATGGTGACGATGACCAAGTCGGCTTGCGCCACGGCGGCGAGAGCCGCGGCCAGAGCCTTGTCACTGTCGCGCCAGGCCGAGGCGCTGTGGGTTTGCAGGTGCAGGCCGGGCAGGTCGCTCGCCAAGCGCTCGGCGGCGCTCTCGGCCGCGCTGGCCAAGTGGCTGTCCATGGTGAGTAGCACCACGCTCATGCGCGGTGCGCTGGAGCTGGCTTGCTTAACGGCTGAAGTGGGCTTTGGCATCGTAGAGCGTCTCCACGGTGATGGTCGCCACGCCCAGGTCTTGGGCAAAACGCTCGGTGTTGCGGCGGGCTTTGCCCCGCACAAAGAACGGGATCTTGCCCAGCTCCTTCTCGGCTTCCGTGCTCCAAGTGGCTTGGTTGGACGCGGCCGGGATGGGCAATTCGATGGCCGTGGGGGTGGCCATGACCGGTGTGTCGCTGCTTGGGGGACGAGCGGTTTCGGCCGCAGGCCGCGTGCTGCCCAAATGCGAGGGCGCAGCACCGGCGTGGAACTCGAAGTCTTCGCGGAACATGCCGATCAGATGTTCTTCCAGGCCCATCATCAGAGGGTGCACCCAAGTGTCGAACAACACATTCGCGCCTTCAAAACCCATTTGCGGCGCGTAGCGGGCGGGGAAGTCCTGCACATGCACCGGGGCCGAAATCACCGCGCAGGGGATGCCCTGGCGCTTGGCGATGTGGCGCTCCATTTGGGTGCCCAAAATCAGCTCGGGCTGCAGCGCGTTGATTTGGGTTTCGACTTCGAGGTAGTCGTCGGTGATCAGGGCTTCGACGCCGTAGCGCTTGGCACAGTCACGTACTTCGCGGGCAAATTCGCGGCTGTAAGTGCCCAGGCCCACCACCTCAAAGCCCATCTCTTGGCTGGCGATGCGCGCAGCGGCCACCACGTGCGTGGCGTCGCCAAAAATGTAGACCCGCTTGCCGGTGAGGTAGGTCGAGTCGACCGACTTGGCGTACCAGTGGGCGTGTGCGTTGCTTGGGTCTTGTGCGGGCTGGGGCAGGCCGGTCAGCGTGCAGACTTCGGCGATGAAGTCGCGTGTGGCGTGGCTGCCCAGGGGCACGGTCTTGGTGTAGGGCTGGTCGAACTGGCGCTGCAACCACTGCGCAGCGGCCAGGCCGATTTCGGGGTAGAGCACCACGTTGAAGTCGGCCTCGGCCAGTTTTTGCACATCGGCGACGCTCGCGCTCAAGGGCGCGACCACAGCGACATCGACACCCAGTTGGTTCAGCAGTTGCGTGATTTCCTTGACGTCGTCGCGGTGGCGAAAGCCCAGGGCGCTGGGGCCCAGGATGTTGCAGGTGGGTCTGACCTTCGCGGGCTTATCGGCGGCGGGTTTGTGCACCAGGTGGTGGCACAGTTGGTAAAAGGTCTCGCTCGCGCCCCAGTTTTCCTTGCGCTGGTAAGAGGGCAACTCCAAGGGCACCACGGGGATGGTCAGTTGCAGGGCCTGGGCCAAACCGCCCGGGTCGTCCTGGATCAGCTCGGCGGTGCAGGACGAGCCCACCAACATGGCAGCGGGGTTGAAGCGCGCCATGGCTTGGCGTGCAGCGTCCTTGAACAGCTCGGCCGTGTCACCGCCCAAATCGCGCGCCTGGAAGGTGGTGTAGGTGACGGGCGGGCGGCGCGGCAGGCGCTCGATCATGGTGAACAGCAGGTCGGCGTAAGTGTCGCCTTGCGGGGCGTGCAGCACATAGTGCACGTCCGTCATGGCGGTGGCCACGCGCATCGCGCCCACATGGGGCGGTCCTTCGTAAGTCCAGAGCGTCAGTTGCATGGGGTGTTCCTGCGCTTTCAGGCGGCCAGCTTCAGGCGGCGCTTGAGCGGGCGGCTGAACAGTCCGGCCAAATCGGCCGCTTGTTCGTAGCCCTGGATGGGGGTGAAGACCAATTCGATGGCCCACTTGGTGGTGATGCCTTGGGCTTCGAGCGGGTTGGCCAAACCGAGGCCGCACACCACCAGATCGGGCGCATCGGCGATGCAGCGGTCGAGCTGCAGGTCCACGTCCTGGCCTTCGCTGATGCGGGTGCCTGCGGGGATGAGCGCCAGTTCGGCGGCCATGTGCTGGCGGTGCAAATAGGGCGTGCCCACTTCCACCAAATCCATGCCCAGTTCGCGGTGCACAAAGCGCGCCAGCGGAATTTCGAGCTGCGAGTCGGGGAAGAAAAAGATGCGCTGGCCTTGCAGCATTTGGCGTTGCACGGCCAGGGCTTTGTCGGCGCGTTGGCGTGGCGCAGCGGTGGCTTGTTCAAACACCTCGGCGGGCACGCCAAACTCGGTGGCAGCCGCTTGCAGCCAAGCGGTCATGCCTTCTACGCCCAGCGGGAAGGGGGCGGCCAAATGCTGCGCACCGCGCGACTGCAGGGCGCGGGCGGTGTCGGCCAAGAAAGGCTGGGCCAACAAATAGCGGGTATTGGGCCCGACCACCGGCATGGCCTGGCTGTTGCGCGGCGGGAAGAAACTGACCTGCAAACCCATGCGATCGAACAGGCTGCGCATCTGGTCTTCGACCACATCGGCCAAGGTGCCGACCACCATCAGGGCGGGGGCTGTGTCGGTGCTGGCGGGCAAACCAGGAACCATGGCCGCCAGGCAAGCGTCTTCGCCTTGGGTGAAGGTGGTTTCGATGCCACTGCCCGAGTAGTTGAGCACGCGCACCTTGGGGTGGTGGATCTGGTTTTGGCGCTCGGCGGCGCGCGACAAATCGAGCTTGATGACCTCGGACGGGCAAGAGCCCACCAAAAACAGCAAGCGGATGTCGGGGCGGCGCGCCAGCAATTGGCCCACCACGCGGTCGAGTTCTTCGTGGACATCGGCCAGGCCCGCCAAATCGCGCTCGTCGATGATGGCGGTGCCAAAGCGGGGTTCGGCAAAGATCATCACACCGGCCGCGGACTGGATCAGGTGGGCGCAGGTGCGTGAGCCCACCACCAGAAAGAAGGCGTCCTGAATCTTGCGGTGCAGCCAGATGATGCCGGTCAAGCCACAAAACACCTCGCGCTGGCCGCGTTCGACCAAAGGCACGACGTCGGTGCAACCAGCAGTTTCTGCGCGAATGGGGATGACGGTGCTCATGTGCTGGCCTGTGCACCCGTGTCGGGCAAAGAGGTGGAGGAAGGTTGTTTTTGCAGCCGCGCCATGCGCAGCTTGCGGATGTACTGCGCGGCATTGATGGCGTAGCTGCCGTACGCGGCCAAGGCGAGCAGCAGCAAGTCGTTGGCGCTCCAAGCGCCTTGCCACCAAGCCCAGACATAGGCGGTGTGCAGGGCCATCACCCCCATGCTGACCACGTCTTCCCAATAGAAGGCGGGGGCGAACAGGTACTGGCCGAAGACCACTTTTTCCCAGATGGCGCCGGTGACCATGATGGCGTAGAGCACCACGGTCTTGAGCACCACCGAGGCCAGGGCCCAGTCGGTGTGCTCGCCGGTCTGCAGGCTGCGCAGCACCAAGTACAAACTGATGCCGAAAATCAAAAACTGCACCGGGGCCAAGACGCCTTGCACCAGGGTCCAGGCGGTCGCGTCACGCCGGGCGCGTTGCGCTGGCGTGTACAAAACCGGAGGGGAGGATGCGGGCATGGAGAACCTGGTTGGGTGGGTAGGCTTGGGATGAATGTAAGTCTGGACATACAGTGTGTCAACATAAATTGACAATATTCTCGAATGCTAGGGTTTACACTAGATACAAGTCTTCCCAACCCACTCACACTCAAGCCTGTGTTGTGCAGGGGCCTTCCGGTGCCCGGCCCAATGCAACTCTTGCGACGAGCACTCCGATCTCCAGGAGCCTGCCGCTGGTGTATCCCTCTGATGATCGGTGCTTGTCATGGCTCAATTCAATGTCGAAAACTCGCAGTCCCCGCCCTCCGGCCCCGGACTGACGCACCACTGGCCCGAAGCCTTGCGGCAGGTTGCGCCTGTGGGCCCACGTTTGGTGGGAGGCACCACCTTTGCCGGCAAGTCGGCGCTGGACATGGCGCAAATCCAGATCCTGGCGCAAGCCTGTCTGCAGGGCCTGGATGCGGCGCGCCAGGTGGTGTTCGGCTGGCAGCGCCAGGGGCAGTCACTGGAAGACATTTACCTTCAAGGCATCACGCCCTGCGCCCGTTTGCTGGGCGAGTGGTGGAGCGCCGACCGGCTCGATTTCGCCATGACCACCATCGCGTCGGCCCACTTGCAGCAGCTGCTGCACGACTTCAGCAGCGAGTTCCTGCAGGAAGCGCCGCGCCAGCCCAACGGGCTGAGCCTGCTGTTGCTGACCGAGCCGGGGGCCCAGCACAGCATGGGGCTGTTCATGCTCAGTGAGTTCTTCAAGCGTGCCGGCTGGACGGTCACCGTGGGCGTGCCGCAGGATGTGGCCGAATTCAAACGGCTGTTCCAGTCGGACTGGTTTGATGCGGCAGGCATCTCGGTGAGCACCGACCGGCACCTGGACACCCTGAGGACGCTTTTGCCGCAGTTGCGTGACAACTCGGACAACCTGAGCTTGCGGGTGTTTGTTGGTGGACCGATGGCGTTTGTGGCCCCTGAGCGCCTGCAAGGCCTGGCCGCCCAGGTGCTCGCAGAAGATGCGCCCACCACGGTGACGCACATCACGCAAGCCATGTTGGCTGCGGCGGTGAGCGCGAGCTGACAGGCCCTGTGTGTGCGTTTGAACACATTGAAACCGCAAGGCCAAGCGTTTTTCTCCTTATATCAGCCTATACTTGTATGACAAATTCAAGTGTCAATTTCCTGATACTCAAACGCAGTTGGTTTACAGCATGAAGCTTCCCTCATTGGACCCGTCCACCTTGTCCCAGTTGCTGGGCGTGGTGTCGGACGTCACCTTGGTCATGGACCTGCAAGGGGTGATCGAGGACGTCTCCACCGGGCGTGACACCTTGGCCGCATTGGGTTGCCAGGCCTGGATCGGGCGCCGCTGGATCGACACCGTCACCACCGAAAGCCGCATCAAAATCCAGGAAATGCTCCAGTCCAAGGGCACACCCGACTTCCTGCGTTGGCGGCATGTGAACCACCTGTCCCCTTTGGGGAACGAGGTAGCCCTGCAATATGTGCTCTTGCCACTGGGTGGCAGCAAATTGCTGGCCCTGGGCCGTGACCTGGAAAGCCTGGCCGAGCTGCAGCGCCGTTTGGTCGAAACCCAGCAGTCGATGGAGCGGGACTATTTGCGCCTGCGCCACATCGAGGCGCGCTACCGCGTGCTGTTTGACACGTCCTCCGAAGCGGTGTTGATGGTGGATGCCAGCACCCAGCGCGTGCTGGAGGCCAATGTGGGCGCCCAGTCCCTGCTCAAGGATGCGGGCAAACGCCTGGTAGGCCGCGACGTGCGTGAGTGTTTTGAGGCCGACAGCCAAGGCGAAGTGCAGTCCTTGCTGCGCATGGCGCTGGCCACGGGCCGCATCGAGATGTGCTCGGCCCGTGTGGCGGGACTGCCTTCGGCCTGGACGGTGTCGGCCACGGTGTTTCGCCAGGAGGGCGGGGCGCAGTTTCTGGTGCGCCTGGTCACCCGTGACGCTGTCGCTGCCCCCTTGCACGAGGCCGGGTCTTCGGCCGCGCTCAGCGAGGCCATGGAACGCTTTCCGGATGGCTGGCTGCTCACCGACACCTCGGGCACGATCAAAAGTGTCAACGAAGAGGGCATGGCCTTGCTGGGCCTGACCGCCTCCTCGCAAGTGGTGGGCCAGAACCTGGAGCGCTGGCTGCAGCGTGGCGCGGTGGACTGGGGCGTGCTCAACACCAGTTTGCGCCAGCAGTTGCCGGTGCGCAATTTCGCCACCGAGGTGCGCACCTTGTCGGGCATGACCTTGCCGGTCGAGGTGTCGGCGGTGTGCCTGAGCCGGCCCGAGCCGATGTATGCTTTTTTCGTGCGCGACATGGACCGCCGCCTGCAAGGTGGGGCGTCTGTGGCGCAAAGCCAGATCCATCCCTTCGCCGATTTGTCTCAGCTGGTCGGGCGTCGCCCCATCAAGGACATCGTGGGCGAGACGGTGGACACCATCGAGCGCCTGTGCATCGAGGCCGCGCTGGAGCTGACCCACAACAACCGCGCCTCGGCGGCGGAAATGTTGGGTTTGTCGCGCCAAAGCCTGTACGTCAAACTGCGCCGATTTGGCATGGTGGCCGAGGCTGAAGCCGACAATCCTTGAAGGATGTCATTTTGAGTTGACGATAAGTGTCAATCTTGATTGACATTTTGAAAACTCTCTTCACAATGTGGGCATGGACACCCCGCCACTCGCTCTGACACCCCCACGCACCCGGCCTGCGCTGGGCACGGTGGCGGAGTTCCTCAAACCGATCACCTGGTTTCCGCCCATGTGGGCTTTTGCCTGCGGCGTGGTGGCTTCGGGCCAGGACTTGGGGGCCCACTGGGCTTTGCTGCTGCTGGGTCTGGTGCTGACGGGCCCATTGGTGTGCGCCAGCAGCCAGGCCGTGAACGACTGGTTTGACCGGCATGTGGACGCCATCAACGAACCCAACCGCCCCATCCCCTCGGGCCGCATGCCCGGGCGCTGGGGTTTGGGCATCGCCATCGCCTGGACCGCGCTGTCGCTGGTCTGGGCCACGCTCATGGGGCCTTGGGGCTTTGCGGCCTGCACCCTGGCCATTGCCTTGTCCTGGGCCTATAGCGCACCACCCGTGCGCCTGAAAAACAACGGCTGGTGGGGCAACGCGGCCTGCGCCTTGAGTTACGAAGGACTTGCCTGGCTCACCGGCACGGCCGTCATGCTGGGCGGGGCCTGGCCGGGGCCGCACTCGGTGGCGCTGGCGCTGCTCTACAGCGTGGGGGCACACGGCATCATGACGCTCAACGATTTCAAGGCCATTGAAGGCGACCGCCGCATGGGCGTGGCCTCGTTGCCGGTGCAGCTGGGCGCGCACGGCGCGGCGCGCATGGCCTGCGTGTTCATGCTGGTGCCGCAGCTGGCGGTGACCCTGTTGTTGGCTTATTGGCAGCTCCCTTGGCATTCGGCGGCTGTCTTGGCCTTGGCGGTCTTGCAGCTGCCCTTGATGCTCAAATTTTTGCGCCAACCGATTGAGCGCGCCTTGCATGTCTCGGCCTTTGGTGTGCCGCTGTTTGTCAGCGGCATGATGGTCAGCGCCTGGGGGCTGCGCCAGTTGAGCCTGCTGCAAGCAAGCGTGGGGCTGGCATGAACACACCCCTGAACGCTGCCGTGTTTGGCTGGTTCCAGATCATCCGCCTGGGGCTGATCCAGGCCTGTCTGGGCGCGGTGGTGGTGGTGACCACGTCCACGCTCAACCGCATCATGGTGGTCGAGCTGGCGCTACCGGCTTTGCTGCCCGGTTTTTTGGTGGCCTGGCATTACGCGGTGCAAATGGTACGACCGCGCATGGGTTTCGGGTCAGACAAGGGGCGGCGCAGCACGCCCTGGATGATGGGCGGCATGCTCGTGCTGGGCGTGGGTGGCGTGATGGCCGCCTGGGCCACGGTGTGGATGGCCACGCAGCCGTTTTATGGCGCACTGCTGGCCTGGCTGTCTTTCAGCCTGATTGGCTTGGGCGTGAGCGCCTGCGGCACTTCGCTGCTGGCGCTGATGGCCAAGCGGGTGCCCGACGAGCGCCGCGCGCCCGCGGCCACCACCGTGTGGCTGATGATGATTGTGGGCTTCGCCGTCACGGCCGGGGTGGTGGGCAAGTTGATCGACCCCTACAGCCCGCAGGTGCTGCTGCATGTCTCGGCGGGCCTGAGTCTGCTCACGGCCTGCATCACGGCGCTGTGTTTGTGGGGCCTGGAAAAAGACGGCGACCCCGCCACGGTCGTGGCACCGAGCACCGAACGCCTTCAAAAACAGAATTTCAAAGAGGCTTTTCAAGAGGTCTGGGCCGAGCCTGCCGCGCGCACCTTTACCGTGTTTGTGTTCATGTCCATGCTGGCCTACAGCGCGCAGGATTTGATTCTGGAGCCTTTCGCGGGCGCCGTGCACGGCTTCACGCCGGGGCAAACCACGCAGCTGTCGGGCTGGCACCACATGGGCGTGCTGATCGGCATGCTGGCGGTGGCCGGGGCCGGTTCGCGCTGGGTGGCGGGGCGCCTGGGCTCGGTGCAGGCCTGGATGGTCGGCGGCTGTCTGGTGTCGGCGCTGGCCACGCTGGGTCTGGTCAGCTCGGCCGTGTCGGTCGATTGGCCGCTCAAGGCCAACGTGGTGTTTCTGGGGGTGGCCAATGGCGCGTTCTCGATCGCGGCGATTGCCACCATGATGCGACTGGCGGGTGAAGGTGGCCCGGGCCGCGAAGGCACGCGCATGGGTTTGTGGGGCGCGGCGCAGGCGGCGGCCTTTGGTTTGGGGGGATTGCTCGGCACCGCAGCCAGCGATCTGGCCAACGCCGTGTTGGGTGAACAGCGCACGGCCTATGCCGCCGTGTTTGGCATGCAGGCGCTCATGTTTGCGGTGTCGGCCGCGGTGGCTTCGCGCCTGCGCGCCGGGCCTGCACAGCGCCAGCGTTTGCGTTTGGATGGTCCCGTATTGCTGAAAGGTGGGTCAAGCTCATGAACCAGACCGATTACGACTTCGTCGTGGTGGGGGGCGGGCCTTCGGGAGCCACCGCCGCACACGATTTGGTGCGCCAGGGATGGCGCGTGTTGTTGCTGGACCGCCAGGGCCGGACCAAGCCTTGTGGCGGCGCGATCCCGCCGCGCCTGATCCAGGACTTCGATATTCCTGACCACCTGCTGGTGGCCAAGGTGCGCTGCGCCCGCATGATCTCGCCCGCCGACAACAAAGTGGACATTCCGATCGACAACGGATTTGTCGGCATGGTGGACCGCGACGAATTTGACGAGTATTTACGCGAACGCGCTGCGCAATCGGGTGCGGTGCGCTGCCAGGCGATCTTTGACAAGTTGCAGCACGATGACAGCGGCATGTTGTGGGTCCACTACACCCCGGTCACGCCCAAAGAGCATGCTGCCGCCGAGCATGCCCATCCGGTCAGGGTGTCCACCCGCATGGTGGTGGGGGCTGACGGTGCCCGCTCGGAAGTCGCGCGCCAAGCCATTCCCAATGCGCACAAAACCAAGTATGTGTTCGCGTACCACGAGATCATCGAAGCGCCCGTGGGTCAGCCCGGCTATGACGCGGCGCGCTGCGATGTTTACTACCAGGGTGAGGTCTCGCCCGACTTTTACGGCTGGGTGTTCCCGCACGGCAAGACCATGAGCGTGGGCATGGGCAGCGCCGACAAAGGCTATTCGCTGCGCAGCGCCACGGCGCGTTTGCGTGAAATTGCGGGTCTGACCCATGCGCCCACTTTGCGCCGCGAAGGCGCGCCGATTCCGCTCAAACCGCTGCCCCAATGGGACAACGGCCGCGACGTGATCGTGGCGGGCGATGCGGCGGGTGTGGTGGCCCCCTCGTCGGGCGAAGGCATTTACTACGCGATGGACTGCGCCCGGCGCGTGGCCAAGGCCGCCGATGAGGCCCTGAGAACCGGCAACAGCGCCTGCCTCAAACAAGGCCGCAAGAGCTTCATGAAGCAGCACGGTCGGGTATTCTGGATCTTGGGCGTGATGCAGTACTTCTGGTACCAGAACGACCGCCGCCGCGAAAAGTTCGTCAAGATCTGCGAAGACCGTGACGTGCAGCGCCTGACGTTTGAGTCTTATATGAACAAGGAACTCGCACGCAAGGACCCGATGGCCCATGTGCGTATCTTCCTCAAGGACATGGCCCATCTGCTGGGCCTGGCACGAACGTGATGCCCTGGGTGCGTTGGCACACCGGACCCGCAGCTGGGATCCGGGGACAATACCGCTCATGAACAAATCTGCTTGGACCCGTTTGGCGGTGGCCTTTGCGTTGAGCTATGGCACGGCGGGCATTGGCGCGGCCTTGACCGAATTGGGGCCGTGGTACTTCGCGCTCAAGCACCCGGCCTGGAAGCCCCCTGATGCCGCGTTCGGGGTCATCTGGACCACGATCTTCAGCTTGTGCGCGATCAGCGGCTGGTTGGCCTGGCAGGCGGCCGACACCGCCGCTTTGCGTCGGCGCGTGGCGGGGCTGTTTGGCGCGAACGCGCTGCTCAATATCCTGTGGAGTGCGCTGTACTTCAAACTGCAGCGCCCTGACTGGGCCCTGTACGAAGTGGTGTTGCTGTGGCTGTCCATCCTGGCCCTGATCGTGGGGCTGTGGCGTCTGTCGCGCTGGGCGAGTTTGTTGCTCATCACTTACTGGGTCTGGGTCAGCATCGCCGCCGTGCTGAACTGGCAAACCGTTCAGCTCAACGGACCTTTTGTCGGTCTCGTGTAACACCGGGGGCTCCAATCTGCCTGGGTCGGTGGTTCAAAAGCAGTTGGTTTGAAGGGGTGAGGCCCACTGTGCAGGTGAGGGTTGACGCCTTGCCCTGGCAGCCCACCCGCCAGGGCTAGGGGTTTGCCATGCTTGTTGCAGCAGGGCAAAAAATCTATAAAGCAATCTGCAGCAGCGGACCGGCATGCTATGTTGCTGGCGAATTGACGCCCCGGTTTTTACCTTCCCCAAGGGTGACACGCTCGTGCTGCAAGGAACGCGCATGTCTGAGTTCAATGGCTTGGGTGGTCAATCGAATGGTTTGAAACGGGCCAACAACCTGCCAGAGGATTGTAAGGAATCCCTGCTGGCAGTGATCGAAAAGCAGATCATTCCCCGATTGCTCAATGTGCAGCAATTTTTCCCCGCCAAGGCCAAGGCTCTGAGCGAGCAGCTGCCAGCGGGCGAACTGCCCGAATTTTTGGCGTTCACCCAACACTGTCTGAGCGGCGATGGCTTGAAGGCCAACCAGCTTGTGGATGCCTTGATGGCCCGGGGTTTGGCGCATGACCGCATCTTTCTGGAATTGATCACCCCCGCTGCCCGCCACCTGGGGGTTTTGTGGGAGCAGGATCTGTGTGATTTCACCCAGGTCACGTGTGGCCTGGCCTTGATGCACCAGATGATTTACCGCTTGGGCTACGAGTCACCCGCCGGGCCCAGCGTCGAGGGCGAGAGCGAGCGGATCATGCTCGCCTGTGCGCCGGGTTCCCAGCATTTTTTGGGCTTGACCATCGTGGCCGACTTTTTCCGTCAGGCCGGGTCCGAGGTGGTGCTGGAAATCTCGTCCTCCGAGTCCGAGTTGCTGCGGGCTGTGGCCAACGAATGGTTTGATGTGGTGGGCATTTCGGTGGCCCTGGAGGCGCAGCTGCAGACCTTGCCGGCTTTGATTGGGCATTTGCGCGAAAGCTCGGGCAACCCCAAGGTCCGTGTGGTGCTGGGGGGGCCGATTTTCATGATCCGGACGTTCGACCCGCATGAGCTGGGTGCTGACGCCATCTTCACGGATGCGCGAGAAGCTGTGGGCGCCGTCAAACACCTGGTCCGCGCCCGCTGAACTGCGCCAGCGGTCGCTGCTTTGCATGCCCTGCTCAACGGGGCGTGCACCAGCGCAGGATGTGCTCGGCCGTGCCCTGCGGGTCCTGTTCATGCGCCAAATGGCCCAGCCCGGGCTGAATGTGCTGGCGGGCTTGCGGCAAGCGCTGGCAGGCTTCGTCGGCCAAGGCGGGGGGCACGGTCTGGTCTTGCGCGCCGATGTGGATGAACACCGGAGTGCGGATCTCGTGCAGGCGTGCGGCCAAGGGCTTGAGCCGCCAGGCCGCCATCATCGACAGCACGCCGTGCACATGGCCCGAGTCGCTGAGCACGCGGGTGTAGAGATCGATGCCTGGCGCGTCCAGCGTGGAGCCGGTGCGCGCGATCCATTCGGCCACCGCCCCGGGCTTGGCCGCGAGCTTGGCGGTGGCCCAGGCCGAGAGCGGGTTGAGCGCCGCCAATTTCGCGGCCGGGCCGAACAACCACGAGGCCACACCCGGCAGCGGCAGCCAGGCCGGGTTCAGGCCGATCAAGGTGCTGCGTGCCACGCTGTCAAAGTGCAGCGCCATGTGCGCGGCAATGGCGGCGCCCGCCGAGTGGCCCACGATGACCTGCGGCGTGAGTTGGAGTTGCAGCATCAAGGCCCGCAAGCCCTCGGCCATGCCGGGCAGCGACAGCGCGCCCTCGGGACCTCGGCTGGTGAAAGCGTGGCCGGGCAGGTCGGGTGCGACCACGGTGAAGTGCTGCGCCAAGGTGGGCAGCAGGCCGCGCCAGCTGAAGTTGCCCGAGCCGGTGCCGTGCAAAAGCAGCATGCACGGGCCTTGGCCCATTTGCTGCACATGCCACTGGATGCCGCCCGCTTGCACGAAGCGGCTGTGCTGCGCATGGGGCCAGTGGGTCCGGTGTTCGGCCCAGACCATGCCAGGGTAAAAGCTTTCAAACATGGCGGTTCATGCGCCGGGGCTGCGCACGCGTTCGATGGCGTGGGCCATGCGCTGCGACTGCACCTGCGGTATGGGCAGGTAGCTCGCGCCCATGGTGGCTGCCAGTTGCTGCGCTTGCGCGTCGGGCTGCATGGAGGTGTCGATCCACAAGGCGCGGTGGCCACTCAGACGCCACTGCTGGCCCCAGCTTTGGGCGTCGGTTTGGGCTTGGGCGCGGCCGCCCAGGCCTTGCAGCGTCACGTTGGCGCGGCCGTCGCTCAGCACCACCAGGATGGGTGTGACGCCTTGGCGCTGCAGCTGGGCCGCTTGTTCGTGCGCCATCTTCAGGGCCAGCGCCAGGGGCGTGCCGCCGCCACCGGGCAAGCCGGTCATGGCGCGTTTGGCGCGCACCAGTGAGCGGGTCATGGGCAAGAGCAGCTGCGCCTGCGCGCCCCGAAAGGCCACGATGCACACGCTGTCGCGCCGGGCATAAGACTGCTGCAACAACAACTCGACTGCGCCTTTGGCCTCGGCCAGGCGCTGCAGCGCGGCGGAGCCTGAGGCGTCGAGCGCCAGGATCAGGCAGCTGGAGGCGCGCTGCTGGTAGCGCTGGATGTGGAAGTCTTCGGCGCGAATCGCCACGCGGCCGGTGCTGTGCGCTTGCCGCAAACGCTGCTTGGGCGCGGCGGCGCGCAAGGTGGCCAGCACATGCAGGCGCGCCTGACCGCCGGGGCGGCCCGGGCGTGGGGGCAGGGGACGACCGCGCTGCGAGCCCGTGCGGGTTTGGCCGCTGCGGCCCGAGGTGTGGTGGCTGGCCGCGCCTTGGCGCGTCATCAGCGCGTCGAGCATGTGGGGCGGCAAGCTGGCCAGGGCGGCAGCGACCATCATCTCTTGCAGGTCTTCGGCGCTGGGTTCGGCGTTCTGTTCGGGCGGTGGGCCGGGGTCTTGATCCTGATTTTTTTCAGCTTCGCTCTCAGGCGCTGGGTTGCCGTTGTCTGGTGTTTCTGGCGGTGGTGTGCCGTCCTCTGGTGGCGCCGGTTCTGATTCTTGTGCAGACGGCTCGGCTGGCCATTGCGTGGCGCGGGGGGCCAGCACGCAGCGCGCAGCAAAGCCCAGGTCGTCGGCGTCCAGTGTGCTGCGCCCGTTCAGCGCCGCATGGCCGCAGGCCACGCGCAGCGCCAGGCTGGGCACGCGCAAAGAGCCAATGCCCAGTCCCCAAGCGGCGGCGCACAGGGCTTGCATGTGTTCGTCGCTCGCTTGAACTTTTGGGAGCTGTTCGCGGGCGCGGGCCAAAGCGCCGGGGCTCAGGCGAATCTGCAGGCCGTCCGATTCGCTGTCGCCCTGCCACGCCGCGTGGATGTCGCTGGGCGAGAGTTCGTGCAGGTCCAGCCACACGCCCAGGCGCTCGGCCAAGGCCGCGCCCACGCCGGGTTCGTCGGGTAAGGATTCGTCGAGCGCGACCATGCCAAAACGGGTGGGCGTGGGGGCGGCGCTGTGGCGGGTGGGCGGCACCTGGCCTTGTTCGAGGGCTTGCACCAAAGGCGCGAGCAGGGCGGGCGACAGGCGCTCCGCCATGGGCAGGCACACCAGGCCTTGGTCGGCTTGTTGCAGCAGGCCCGCTTGGGTTTGCAGCTGGCCGGTTTGCAGGGTGTGGGCCAGGTCGATGCCGCCCAGCAGCCGTTCGCTGTCCACCGAGCCGGGCACTTTCACCCAGCCGAGCCCCAAGCCCGCCAGTGCTTGCAGCCAGCGCTCGCGCACCGGGCCGTGCGGCGCGCGCAGGCACACACCGCCAAAACCCAAGGGGTCCAGTTGCAGCAGCTGCAGCGCGGTGAGCGCGTCGTTCCAGCGCTCCAGCGGGTCGGAAGGCGTGGACGGTGGTGGGGCTTCGCGGGCCATGCGTGCAGCCAATTCAGGCGGCCAGCACTTCTTGCAAGCTGCGCTGCACGCGCGCGCCCGAGTCGGTGTCGTCCAGCGGGTTGCGGCGCAGGCGGTGGCGCAGGGCCAGCGGGGCCATGCTTTGCAGGTGCTCGGCCTTCACCGCTTGGTGGCCTTGCAGCGCGGCATACGCCCGGGTGGCGCGCAGCAGCGTGAGCTCGGCGCGCAGGCCGTCGGTGCCCAGCTGCTGGCACAGGCGGGCGCACAGCATCAGCATGTCGTCGCTCACCTGCACCTCATCGAGCAGCTCACGCGCTTTGAGGATGCGTTTTTGCAGCTTCTGGTTGTCCTTGTGCCACAGCGCTTTGAAGGCGGCGGGGTCTTTGTCGAAGGCGTCGCGGCGTTTGATGATGCTCACCCGCAGCGCCAGGTCTTGCGGGGTGCGCACCTGCACCGACAGGCCAAAGCGGTCCAGCAGTTGCGGGCGCAGCTCGCCCTCTTCGGGGTTGCCGCTGCCCACCAGCACAAAGCGGGCCGGGTGGCGCACGCTCAGGCCTTCGCGCTCGACCAGGTTCTCGCCCGAGGCGGCCACGTCGATCAGCAGGTCCACCAAGTGGTCGTCGAGCAGGTTGACCTCGTCGATGTACAAAAAGCCCCGATGCGCCTGGGCCAGCAGGCCGGGCGCGAAAGACTTCACGCCTTGCGACAGGGCTTTTTCCAGATCGAGTGCGCCGACCACGCGGTCTTCGGTCGCGCCCAAAGGCAGGTCGACCACGGCCACGGGTTGGCGTTCGGTTGGGGTTTTGGCTTTGGGGTCACGGGCCTGGCAGACCGGGCAGGCGCCTGCGGGCCTGGCCGGGTCGCAGCGGTAGGGGCAGCCTTTGACGACCGAAATCGGAGGCAGCAAGTCGGCCAAGGCGCGCACGGCAGTCGATTTGCCGGTGCCTCGGTCGCCCAAGACCAGCACGCCACCGATCGAGGGGTCGACCGCCACCACCTGGATGGCGAGGGTCATTTCATCTTGACCAACGATGGCCGCAAAAGGGAAGGTCAATGCCATGGGGCGTTCCGCAAAACTGTTCTCGGCCCATCATCCAAAAGACATGGCAAAGTGTCAAGTTAAATTTACAGCTTGTTGGCGGAGGCGTCCACTTTGTCAGATTCGGGTTTCAGCCCATAACGCGCCGCCAAGTCCCAGACGTGCTGCGGCAGCATGTTTTTGATGCGCGCTGGCGCTTCGCGGCGCAGGTGCAAGATGGACTCGATGGCCTTCATCTCGACCCGGGCGCGCGCAAACTCCAGGCCGCGTGGCCCGACCCGGGGCATCAGCCAGTTGACCAGCGGCTTGATCCAGGCGGGCATGCGCCGCAGCGGCAGGCCGCCAGCGGCGCGCTCGGTATTGGCCATGAAGCCGCGCACCGGGCCATCGCGTTTGCCCCGGCTGATCGGCGCGCTGGTGACCAATTGCGCCTGAATGCCGTCCAGCACCGCTTGCCCGCGCGCGTTGCGCACCAGCAACCACTGCTGGCCATGCCCGCCCATGTAGCCCACGGTGATGTCGGCCAGCACATTGGTGTAGTCCACGCAGGTGCGGCAGGTGAGCGGGAAAAAGTCGGGCGGCAGGGTGGACAGCGGCAGGTTTAAAAACGGGATCAGGCGTTGGTCGCCTTGGTCGGTGCGCACCTCGACCTTGTAATCGGCGCGGAACTCCACGTAGCTGATGTCCTGCGGTCGGTCCGAAATCAGGCCCAAAAATTGGTGAAAGTTGTCGGTGGTGGTGTTGTCCGAACACGGTGTGCCGATGACGTAGAGCTGCTCCAGCCCTTGCTCACGTTCGAGCTGCGGCTGGATGGCGCGCAGGGCGTAAATCTGGCAGGGGATGCCGATCACGGCCAGGCGCTTGTGGCCTTGGGCGAGTGCTGGCTCCACCAGGCTGAGCAGCGGCGCGTAGCCCATGCGCATGCCTCTGCACTGCGCCATGTCCTCTGCGCGGGTGACCAGCACCGGGCGTGGCCGCCAACGGTCGTGCGGGTCGGCGGCCATGGCGATCACGGCGTCGACCAGGCCTTGTTCGAGCAGCACTTCGGCCAGCCGGGTGGTGATGCCGGTCCACTGTGCGCCCTGAGTCGGTGGGTTCAGGCGCGCGCTCAGGATCTGTTGGTAAGGCCCAAAGAACAACTCATCGGGCTGGGCTGGTTGCGCCGAGGTGCCCTGTTGGCGCGCACGACCGTGCACGCGGCGCTCGAGGCCTGGGTAATCGGGCTGGATGAACTGGCAGGCCTGCCCGCAGCGCTTGGGCTCGGCCGTGCGCGACAGGCCGCAGTCTGTACACAGTTTGCGGGCTGGGGCCGCGTCGGCCGAGGCGGCGATGGGGTGTGCCTGCTGCACGGGCGCTTGGAGCTCAGCCAGCGCGGGTGAACGGCATCACGCCCACCAGCCAGAGGTGCAAACCACCCATCAGGAAAGCGGCCCACACCCCGGTGCCCACCACCACGGCCAGCAAAGTCCCGAGCAGTTTGCCCTCGGGTGCAGTGTGCATGCTCAGGCGATCGCGCTGGCGGGCGGCGCGGAACACCAGCACCGACCAGACCAGAAACCCCCCGAACAACAGCACATCGGCCAGGTTGCCATTCGACAGCAAATGCCCCAGCGCCCAGACCTTGACCGACAAGGTCATGGGGTGGCGCAGTTTGGCTTTGATCTGGTTACCGGGCACGTAGGTGGCCACCAGCAAGACCATGGCGACCCACATCAACAAGATGGTGGCGTGTTGCATGCCGCGAGGCGGCGTCCACAGCACCACCGGGTCGAGGCGCGCCTGGCCATAGCCTTGAACCAACAAATAAAGCCCCAACAACGACACAGCCGCATACACCGCTTTGAAACCCAGCGCACCCCAACGGGTGATGGCGTTCTGGCGCACTTGCGGTGCCAGACTTTGCAGCGAGTGGATGCCTAAAAACAGGACCAGGCCGATGAGCAGTTGCAGCATGTCAAAACCTTTGCAGTTCAGGGTGGGATGGTGCCGCATTCTGACATGGGTGTGTCCACAGCGGTTGACATTCAAAAAGCAGGGCTTTCCTGTGTGTTTTGCTCAAGTATCAAGCCCGGAATGACAAGGTGACTGTTCTGGCGCACAATGAACCGTTCAGTAATTTCTGACCATTTCTATCAGGAGTCCTTCATGTCCCGTTTTTCTTCTCTTTCCTCAACACGCCGCGTGTTCATGATGCAAGTGGCCACGGCCGCTACTGCCGTATTGGCCGTGAGCGAAGCCTCCGCCCAAGCCATGCTGGATGAAAAAGACCCGCAGGCTGTGGGTCTGGCCTATAAAGCCGATGCCACCAAAGTGGACAAGGCCAAGAACCCCAAGTACGTTGCGGGCAACAACTGCGCCAACTGCGCTTTGTTCCAGGCCAAGGCCGGTGCTGCAGCCGGTGGTTGCCCACTGTTCGCGGGCAAGCAAGTGGCCGCCAAAGGCTGGTGCTCGGCTTGGGCCAAAAAAGGCTGATGCATGCACAGCCTCTTGGGCAAACACCGGTTTGCCCAGAACGCCAAACCGCCTTCGGGCGGTTTTTTTGCGGCTGTGGAGTCCTCGGGCTCAAGGTTTACCCTGATTTACCCGTCTGCTTCAGGTCTTTGAACACACAAAGTGTCAATCTATCGTTACACTGGGCTTTGTCTTCAACCGACCGGAAAGCCCTTTCATGGCGTCTTGGGTGCTCACAGCGATGGACCTGGCCTGCCAAAAGGCCCAGCGGACACTGTTCGAGGGCGTCAGCTTTTCCGTGCCTGCGGGCAGCTGGTTGCACATCGAAGGCGGCAACGGCTGTGGCAAGACCAGTTTGCTGCGCATCCTGTGCGGCTTGTCCCCGGCCGCACACGGTCAGGTCAAGTGGCCGTCTTTTTCTCTTCCAACCTCGCTCTCGCGCCCCGACCGCTCGGTGCTGCATTACATCGGCCACGCCTTGGGCCTCAAGCCCGATCTGAGCGCTTGTGAAAACCTGTGCGCCGATGCCCAGGTCAGCGGTTTGGCGCTCAGCCGCGTGCAGGCGCTGCAAGCCTTGACCGCCCAGGGCCTGCAAAGCCGGGCGCATTTGCCGGTGCGGGTCTTGTCGCAAGGCCAGCGGCAAGGTGTGGCCTTGGCGCGTTTGCGCACCAGCCCGGCGCGGCTGTGGGTCCTGGACGAGCCCCTGGTGGGCCTGGATGCGCAGGCCACCGCCACGGCCCGCGCCTTGCTGCAGTCGCATGTGGATGCGGGCGGCGCTGTGGTCATGACCAGCCACCACGATGTGGGCCTGCAAGGCCCGGGTGCACGCTTGCAGTTGGGTCGCGCATGAATACCTCGGCCATCACCGCTGCGGTCCACGCGCCTGCGCCCGCGCTGCCCAGCCCATGGCTGGCCATGGGCGGTGTACTGCGGCGCGACCTGCGCCTGGCCTTGCGGCGCAAGGCCGAGTGGTTGGGCGCGGTGTTTTTCTTTGTCTTGGTGGCAGCCTTGTTTCCGCTGGCCATCGGCCCGGAACCCGCCACGCTGCGCCTGATCGGGCCGGGCGTGTTGTGGGTGGCGGCCTTGCTGGCGAGCATGCTCAGCCTGAATCGCCTGTTCGAGGCAGACCACCAGGACGGCAGCCTGGAGCAGCTGGCGCTGTCGGCCGCGCCCTTGTCCTGGTTGGTCACGGCCAAGCTGTTGGCGCATTGGCTGATCTCGGGTTTGCCTTTGGTGCTGCTGTCACCGCTCTTGGGCCTGCAGTTCGGCCTGGGGCCAGAGGCCTTGGGCATTCTGGCGCTCACGCTCTTGATCGGTACCCCCGTGCTGTCCTTGCTGGGCGCGATCGGCGCGGCGCTCACTTTGGGTGTGCGCGGCGGTGGCGTGCTGCAGTCGCTCTTGCTTTTGCCCTTGTATGTGCCGGTGCTGGTGTTCGGCACGGGTGCGGTGAATGCGCAGATGCGCGGCCTGGGCGCAGAGGCGCATGTCTCGGTCATGTTGGCGCTTTTGCTCGGTTCAGCGGCCTTCAGCCCCTGGGCCTGTGCAGCGGCTTTGCGCCTGGCGATGGAATGAGGGATTGAACATGAAGCTCTTCCATTACGCAGCGCCGCAGCACTTCTACCCCCTGGCCGGTCGCCTGTGGCCCTGGCTGGCACTGCTGGCCACGGTGCTGGCACTGGCGGGTTTGTGGGTGGGCTTCATGGTGGCGCCGTCCGACGCGCAGCAGGGCCAGGCCTACCGCATCATTTACATCCATGTGCCGGTGTCGTGGATGGCCATGGTGATTTACCTGGCCATGGCTTTTTGGAGCGTGTTGGGCCTGGTGTTCAACACGCGCTTGTCGGGGCTGATGACGCGGGCACTCGCACCCACCGGGGCCTTGCTGGCGTTTTTGTCGCTGTGGACCGGGGCCTTGTGGGGCAAGCCCATGTGGGGCACCTATTGGGTGTGGGATGCGCGCTTGACCTCGATGCTGATCCTGCTGTTTTTGTATTTGGGCTACATCGCACTGACTTCGGCGATCGAAGACCCGCGCCGATCGGACCGCGCCGGGGCCTTGGTGGCGGTGGTGGGCGCGGTGAACGTGCCCATCATTTATTTTTCGGTCAAGTGGTGGAACACCTTGCACCAGGGCGCGTCGGTCTCGCTCACGCAATCGCCGCGCATGGCCAGCATCATGCTGAGCGGCATGCTGCTGATGAGCTTGGCGGTGTGGTTGTACGCGGCGGCCATCGCTTTGTGGCGCGTGCGCAGTTTGATGTTGGCGCGCGAGAGTCACTCGGCCTGGGTGCAGCAGCTGCCTGAAGTCCTGGCGCACCGGGCTTGGCGAGGTGCTGCATGATCTGGTCCAGTACATCCGAGTTTTGGGCCATGGGCGGCTATGGCGTGTACGTGTGGGGCAGCATGGGCGTGAGTGCGGCTTTGCTGGCACTCGAAGTGTGGCTGGCGCGCATGGGCCGTCAGCAGGCCCTGGACGAAGTGTGTGAAGCGATGGATGCATCGGCCGGAGAAACTTCATGAAAAGCCGCCACAAACGAGGTCTGGGCATCGGATTGGGCTTGCTGCTGTTGTGCGGTGCGGCGTATTTCGTGCTCAACGCTTTTCAGAGCAATTTGGTGTTCTTCTTCACGCCCACCCAGGTGGTGGCGGGTGAAGCACCCAAGGAGGGGCACTTTCGCGTCGGCGGTTTGGTCAAGGAAGGCAGCATCCAGCGCGATGGCATGGCGGTGGCTTTTGTGGTGACCGACACGCAGCGCGAGGTGCCCGTGCGCTATGTGGGCCTGCTGCCCGATTTGTTCAAGGAGGGCAAGGGCGTGGTGGCGCAAGGCCGCCTGGATGGGGGGCTGCAGTTCGTGGCCAGCGAGGTGCTGGCCAAGCACGACGAAAACTACATGCCGCCCGAAGCCCAGCACGCGCTGGACGAGGCGGCCAAGGCCCGCATGGGCGCGGCGGTGCAGCGATGACCGCCGCCGCTTGCACAGGAGCCAAGCATGTGGCCTGAAGTGGGCCACATGGCCTTGATCATGGCGGCCTGGGTTGCCGTGCTGCAAGCGGTGCTGCCGCTGTGGGGCAGCCTGTCGGCGCGGCGTGCGGGCTGGCAAGCGCTGGCGCGGCCTTTGGCGGTCTTGCAGTTGGCTTTGATCGTGTTGGCCTTCGGGGCCTTGTGGCACGCGTTCTTTGTGCATGACTTCAGCGTCAAGTACGTGGCTCACCACTCCAACACCTTGCTGCCCACGCCGTACCGCCTCTCGGCCATCTGGGCCGGGCACGAAGGCTCGCTGCTCCTGTGGGTGTTGATGCTGGCGCTGTGGTCGGTGGCGGTGGCCACGTTTTCCAAGCGCTTGCCGCAGGCTTTGGTGGCGCAGGTGCTGGGCGTGATGGGCGCGGTGTCGGTGGGTTTTCTGGCCTTCATCCTCACGCTGTCCAACCCGTTTGCGCGGCAGTTCCCGGCACCGTCCGAGGGGCGTGATTTGACGCCGTTGTTGCAAGACCCGGGTCTGGTGATCCACCCGCCCATGCTCTACATGGGCTATGTGGGTTTGTCGGTGGCTTTTGCGTTTGCCATGGCGGCGCTGCTGTCGGGGCGGCTGGACGCCGCCTGGGCGCGTTGGGCGAGGCCGTGGACCGTGGCGGCCTGGGGCTTTTTGACGCTGGGCATCGCTTTGGGTTCCTGGTGGGCTTACTACGAGCTGGGCTGGGGCGGCTGGTGGTTTTGGGACCCGGTGGAAAACGCCTCGCTCATGCCGTGGTTGGTGGCCACCGCGCTCATCCATTCGCTCATGGTCACCGACAAGCGCGGCCAGTTCAAGGCCTGGACGGTACTCTTGGCCATTGGCGCGTTTTCGCTCAGCCTGCTGGGCACCTTCCTCGTGCGCTCGGGCGTGTTGACCTCGGTGCACGCTTTTGCGACCGACCCCAGTCGGGGCGTATTCATCTTGCTGTTTCTGTCTGTGGTGGTGAGCGTGTCGCTGGCCTTGTTTGCCTGGCGCGCGCCGCAGTGGGCCAACGCTTCGCAGCCGGTCGCCGGTTCGCGCGAATCGTTTTTGCTGCTCAACAGTGTGCTGCTGGTGGTGGCCATGGCGGCGGTGTTGCTGGGCACTTTGTACCCGCTGATCATCGACGCGCTGAACCTGGGCAAGCTCTCGGTCGGCCCGCCGTATTTCGACCGCGTGTTCGTGCCGCTGATGGTGCCGCTCTTGCTGGCCATGGTGCCGGGCACGGTGGTGCCGTGGCATGTGGCGCGCTGGGCGGCGGTGCGCTCGGTGCTGGTGCCGGGGGCGCTGGCGCTGCTGGCGGCCAGTGCCTGGGCCACTTGGGGCGCTGCGCCGCAGGATGCAGGGGCCGTGACCACCGCAGGTGGCTGGCTCACGGTGATGGGCGGCACGCTGGGCGGCTGGATCGTGTTGTCGGGTGCTTGGCAAATTGTTCAGCGCTGGCGCCTGCCCGGATCGCCGGGCCTGGCCTGGTGGGGCATGCAGGTCGCGCACCTGGGCGTGGCGGTGCTGGTGTTGGGCATCACGGGCGTCAAGTCCTTTGAGGTGGAGCGCGATGTGCGCTTGGGGCTGGGCGATTCGGTCACGGTGGCCGGGGTACGCTACCAGCTGATCAGCGTGGACAACCACCTGGGGCCCAACTATTTGGCCTTGCGTGCGCAGATGAAGGTGTTCGAAGGCGAGCCGGGTGATGAGCGTGAGGTCGGCACTTTGCAGCCCGAGAAGCGCCGCTATGTGTCGAGCGCCATGCCCATGACCGAGGCCGCGATCGACCGCAACCTGTGGCGTGACCGTTATGTGTCTTTGGGCGAGCCTTTCGCGGGGGAGCCGCCGCAGTGGAGTTTCAGGGTCTACCACAAGCCGTTTGTGTCGTGGATCTGGCTGGGTGCGGTGTTCATGGTGTTGGGGGGCGCTTTGGCGGCGTTGGATCGGCGCTACCGGCTGGCGGCTTCATCAGCCCGTGCACCCAGCGCGCATGCCGACAAGGGGGCGGGTGTGTCAGCGCTTCCAGGCGCTGCGCCTGCCGCTTTGGGGTCGGCTGCTGTGGCCAAAGGCGCCGTGGCATGAGCGCACCTTTTGCCCATGTCCCCAGCCAGCGCATGCCGCGCTGGGTGTTTGCCCCGCTGGCGCTGTTTTTGGGCATGGTGGTGTTTTTGGCCGTGGGCCTGACGCGCAACCCGCAAGAGATTCCCTCACCGCTCATCGGCCGACCCGCGCCGGCATTCCAGTTGCCGGTGGTGGGCGGGTCGGGCGTGTTCAGCGCAGCGCAATTCAAAGGGCAAGTCACACTGGTCAACCTGTGGGCCACCTGGTGCGCGGGTTGCAAGGATGAACACCCGATCTTGATGGCCTTGTCGCGTCAGCCGGGGCTGCAGATGCTGGGCATCAATTACAAGGAGTTGCAGGCTTCGGAACTGTCGGGCCAGGACCCGCAAAGCGCCGAAGCCTTGCAAAAAGCCACGGCCCGCAGCCAGGCCTGGTTGCAAAAAAATGGTCAGCCCTTTGGCGTGAATCTGCTCGACATGGATGGCCGTGTGGGCATGGATTTTGGCGTGTACGGTTTGCCCGAAACCTACCTGGTCGACCGTGCGGGCGTGGTGCGCTTCAAGCATGCCGGGGCCCTGACGCCCGAGGTGGTGCAGCAGAAATTGCTGCCGGTGCTCAGGAGCTTGCCATGACGCGCGCGGTCATGGCCTGGGTGTTGGCCAGCGTTGGACTGTGGGGCAGTTGCGTGGGGGCGCAAGTCCCGGCTGCTGCGGCCCATGGCGGCGTCGCCATGCCGCAGGTGCAGGCGGCTTTGCCGAATGCGGGCGCAGCGGTGGTGGCGCACCGCGACGCGCCCATGTCGGATGCCGTCAAGGCACGCTGGGACCACATCGCGGCCGAGTTGCGTTGCCTGGTGTGCCAGAACGAATCGCTCGCCTCGTCCAACGCCGAGCTGGCGGTGGACCTGCGGCGCGAGGTGCGCAGCCTGATCGAGCAAGGCCAAAGCGATGCCGACATCCGCAGTTTTCTGGTCAGCCGTTACGGTGACTTTGTGCTCTACAAACCCGAGGTCAAGCCCGTCACCTGGCTGCTGTGGTTTGGCCCCTTTGCCCTGCTGTTGGGCGCGCTGGTCGTGGCTTGGCGCTGGATGCGCCGCACCCCGGCTGCGCCTGAGCCCCTGACCGACACCGAACGCGAGCGCGTTCGCCAACTGCTGGAGTCCTGATGACATTGATGCCACCTGGCTTGGGTTTGTTGTTCGCCTTGCTGCTGCTCGGTGCCTTGGCCGCCTGGGTCTTGCACCGTGGCCTGAACAAACAGGCGGGAACTTCAGCCGATGCCGAGACGTCCATGGGCAGCGATGTCCAGGCCGCGGCCCACCGTCGCATCCAGCAGCAGCACCTGATCGATCTGGACCATGCCTTGGCCGAAGGCCGCTTGAACACGGCCCAGCACGCCGACGCACGCGACGAGGTGCTGCGCCATGTGTTGGCCGACGCGGCGCTGGCGCAGGGCGCGAGTCCCGTGGTCACAACGCCTGGGCGCTGGCTCTGGATCGTTGCGGCCCTGGTTTTGCTCAGCGGCCTGAGCTACCTGCAGCTGGGTGCACCGCAGACCTGGTGGCCCATGCCATTGAGTCAGCGTGTGCAGATCACCGCCACCACACCCGCACAACTGGCCGAACAAACCCGCGTTTGGCAACAAACCACACAACAACGCCCGGAGGATGCCGAGGCCTGGCTGACCCTGGCGCGTTTGCATGCCGCGCAAAACGCGCACGCGCTGGCCGAGCAAGCTCTGGCGCGTGTGCTGACTTTGTCGCCCGAGCCCGATCTGTGGATCGAGCGTGCGCAGATGAAGGCCTTGAGCGCAGGCGGTGTGTACGCCGGGGCGCCCTGGCAGTGGATTCAGGAGGTGTTGCGCGTGCAACCGATGCACTTGAACGCCTTGGTGCTGGCCGGCAGTGCGGCCTGGTCTGAAAAACGGCATGCAGCGGCGCAAGGCTATTGGCAACTCGCCTTGAGTCTGGTGCCGTCCGAGAGCGAGGCGGCGAAAAACCTGCAGCAGGCCTTGGCGCAAGTGGCGCAAATGGCGGAGATGGCGCCGGCAGCCCCAAGTGCATCGGCACCGTCTGCCTCTTTGGCGGGCGATGCCCAGCCGGTCATTCGGGGTGAGGTGCGTGTCTCGCCCGAGGTGCAGGGCCAGATCGCTGCAGGCGCCACCTTGTTCGTTTACGCCGTGGCCGAAGAGGGCTCGCGTCGTCCCGTGGCCATCTGGCGCGGCACGCCCACATCCTGGCCGGTGCCCTTTGCCTTGAGCGACAGCATGGGCATGGGTGCACCACCGGTCTTGTCATCTCTGGCGCAAGTGCGCCTGGTGGCCCGCATCTCCAAAACCGGCTCGGCGCAGAAGCAAGAGGGTGATTTTCAGGTGGAGTTGCCCGGTGTGAAGACCGGCGTGCAAGGCGTGGTGCTTCAGATCACCGGTCGCTGACGATCTCCGTGAGAGCGAGCACCCCGTAGGTCGGACCTTCAGGTCCGACGTTTGCCCGCTGCACCACAGACCCACATCAGGTCAGAAGCCGCCGACCTGCCCATGCCATGACTCAGCGCTGACGCAATGTCCGCGAATGGCTGTGCACCGCCTCTACCAGCGCCGTGACATGCTCGGGCGGGGTGTACTGGCTGATGCCGTGGCCCAGGTTGAAGATGTGGGTGGGGCCGGTTTGGGTGGTGTCGGTGTGCGGCTTGCCAAAGCTGTCGAGCACCCGGTGCACTTCGGTCGCGATCTGCGCGGGCGGTGCAAACAGGATGTTCGGGTCGATGTTGCCTTGCAGCGCCTTGCCGGGGCCGCCCA